>Ga0116227_10000112_pt1 | contig 133753 bp, 102 predicted proteins | sample S1TSphgellanicum_FD_89693 | JGI IMG/M metagenome (GOLD analysis project Ga0116227, IMG submission 89693) | Host-associated microbial communities from peat moss isolated from Minnesota, USA - S1T2_Fb - Sphagnum magellanicum MG | ecosystem: Host-associated > Plants > Peat moss > Unclassified...
GGAGGGGGGGGCATCGCTCCACTATGGGTAGGTGAGGCCCCCGAGGGCCCCCCGGGGTTCTCGCGAAAGGGGGGGGGGGGGGGGGGGTAAGAGGGACATGTTAGAAGCTTCGGGATTAGACTAAGAAAAGGGACAAGTTACTTAATTATTCGATCCTGCATCCAAAACCAACCACAAGTTGGTTAGAACTCATTTTGCACCCTTTTGGTGTTAGAACAAACCACGGGCAACCTTGGACTCACTTGACTCACCACAGCCCGGACTCGGGGGAAGCCACCACCTTCCCCCATATAGTATTCTTTGCAGCTCTCCACCGCACTTGCATCCAAATGGCTCTTTTTCCCGGGACTCCCAAAGTGTAGTCCCAAAACTATCCCGGTTTGGACTCCCGAAACTTTGGGCGTTCATAATTTTTCACCCCAAGCTCGGATTGGGACGAGGTCTAAACCAAAGTTGTAGCTCTCCTCAAGAAATTTCCAACGGTGTGTCGCACTTCACCTGCATGCACCTGATTCGGGTCGATTCTTGACTTTTAGTGGTCGGGAGTCAAATTGCCAGTTTGATTCCCGGCCTTTCTTTCGACCATAACTTGTGCTGTAGATGTCCAAATGGCTCATGCGAGGCCATTTTGGACATTTAAACTTCAAGACCTTTTCAACAATATAAAGAACGCCTCAATGCAAGGTGTTTTGACCCTTGCAATCGCGCTCTGAGTTATCAAGAGTTCCGGAGGACTCCCAAGTCCCATTTTCGAGAGTGTTAGTGGCGACCTCACATTTCCCTCAAAGTGGGGTTGCGACACTATGTTTGCCCATGGTTTGTCCGTGCACCAAAAATGTTCCAGCTATGCATTAACAAACTTGTTATTTAGTTTGTGTAGGTCCGCATGAGTAATTGAATTGCTTATCAATCTTCCTAGTCCTCATCCCAGAGCTTTAACACGCCCCTTTACCTCTGAAGTGTTGTGAGCTAGGGAACGTGCCCCGACTCCTTACTCTTTCATTGTTTTCACCTTAGACTTACATTTGAATTTATCAAAGAAGTTGGGAACGCATCAATGTATATAGGTGAATATGTGATTATTTAGTCATATGTGGGCAAAAGTTTGTTCATGCATTTTCAAGTTTACAAGGGATTTTGTTTTGGGTGTTTTTGACCCCTCAAACTTTGAATGGCCATATTTTTATTAATTCTTGACCTTTATTAGCAATTCAAATAACCATGGATGTGTTTGAAGGATTTCTACAACTTCTATTTGTAGCCTAAAGACAATGCACCACAATAAATGTGAGACCTTTAATGCACTAACCATATGGATAGTAATGTAGTTATCTTAATTCATGTTTTTAATTTTTACTTATTAGCAACTTACAACTTTAGCTATTTTTAATTTTTGAGTCACTTACTTTAAATGGTCAATAAAAACAACCATGCTATAAAGTGTAATTGTTTTGTTTTAAAAGGGTGAATTATTAGCCCATAAATTTTCTCCCAATGTAAATTATAGGCATAATTTTATTAGTTTTAAAAGTGGGCATGTTATAAAATGAAATGCACCCCTCACAAATTGGGGGATTATTTGAATTTCAAGTGCAAATTATTTCATTCTATGATGGAATTTTTTGTTTTTCAAGTGAGGTTCTTCCATTTTACTTTTATTTGTTGTATCACATATGATGAACCATGTCTATTTGAAATAGAAAGAAAATTTCCAATAGTGTGCTTATAAGCACTACATAAGAATGTGGTTTTTTAAAAGGTCCAACTTAATTAAGATGTTCACATTGACCAAGGGGGATGACCATTTTGATTAATTGTTTGGGGCATGAAAGACATGAAATACTTTTGATTGAAACAATTGACTAGAATCACCATTTTGACCATGTGACAAATCAAACATCTAGTCGAAAGGGATAAAGGTCCATTAAGATGACCAATGTCTAATCAAATTGACCATATTCAATGGTTAGGGCTTAATTAAATTGACCATTTTGATTTGACACTTAATCAAATCAACCATACTAATTTGGTTACTTAAACTATAAGTTTGTTTGGCCTAAGGTATATACTTAACCTAACTTCACAACTAGGTTAGGTTAAACATATTACATTTAATAGGTACTTGTAAGGCTTAATAGACTATTTACATATTACCTTTGGTCACGTGTAGGTATCTAAACTCAATACATTAATTAGATTGTGTTTAATAATTATTATTTACTACTTGATAATTTAATATCAATTAATAAATTAATCACAAATCAAATGTTAATTAATAGTAAATAATTAATTAGTAATCAATAATTTAAAAATGAATTAAAAAAGAATATTTAGTCATTAATATTAAATAATCCATTATCAATAATTAATATTATATAATCAATCATGTATAATTATTAACATTTATTAAAATTCTTAAATTAAGTTAATAGCATGTATGTAGCTTATGAAGCCTAGGTACCTTCATGATATCTAGGTACATGTACCTACTAATAAGTACTTAGGTATAGGGGATAACCTATTACCTAAATAAGTAATGTAAAAAATTTGAAATTCATTGATTGATATTACAATATGTACATCAAAACAAAAAAAATCAATGTAGTTCATTACAATATGTTGACAAAATACTTCATCTTTTGAATTGGTACTATAATGGTAAGGACTTGACTTATCAAAATGGAGGTGAAGAGTTCAACTCTTCACACATGCAACCTTAGTTATTTAGGTTACCCTTGGCCTTAAATGGCCTACATAGGTAAGTGAAATCGCCTAGGCAACGTGGACTACACTTGGTTGCTTAGCCTAAGGGGCCTAAGTTAAATAGAATAGGTAGGTAGGTAAATAATCTTACTATTATTTATTTTTATATTAATTGTCAAGCCATCTAGGTAGTTAAATAAATATTATATTAACTTATTATTATAATATTTTATAATTAATATTACTAGAATATTTAAAATCATATATATAGTCATTGTCAAAATATTATTGATTAGTCAAAAATCTAGTTAAGAAAACTAATAAAAAAACCCAGTTGAAATGGTCAAGTCCAAATCAACTTGTCCAAGATGACACTTTGATCAAGTTGAACATGGGATAATTGGGGTATTTTCTAATCAAATTTTCTAGTTGAAAAAACTACATTTTTTTATAGTGAGGAGTAAAACCCTTGGACAATAAGTTACGATATTTATGAACTTCTTGTTGATTACATGCATGCATAGTGGCCTAAATTATGGCTACTGTGCAATAAGAATCTTGCAACACTTTGAGGCACGACAATCACTTCAAGGCTCAATACAAAAACAATTCATGACTTTACATCCAAAACCATGAAATCAAATGAATTTCAAATGCAAGTTAAAAGAATTGACAAAAAGAATGGAAAGAACAAGTTTTGACACAAGATCATTTCAAATGGCAAGTTGGTTTTGGTTTCTGACATCTTCTTGTTAATTACATGCATAAACATAACCCTAAATTGTGGATGTAGGTGGAAATATAATTTTACAACAATCTAAGGCAAGGAAAAATCATCTCAAAACACAATATACAACTAACAAGTGATCCTTAAGCATGCATATACACATATGAACCCTAAAACATAAATTCACAATGAATTTCAAAAGCAAGTTGAGCCCTAGTGTTGAAAAAATTGAAAAAAAGAATGGAAGGAACAAGCTATGACACAAGATCACTTTGAATTACAAATAATTTCTAAGCAAGCACAAACAAAACTTTAAATTGTGGCTCTAGGTGCAATTAAGATTCTACAACATTTGGATATAAAGAACAATCACTTGAAAAGTCTAAAGTTTAAACATGAATAACAAATATCTATTCAAGCATTCATATATTCATATGAACCTAAACAAGGACCAAACAACAAACCATGAATTCAAGGTGAGATGCAACAATTGAAAAGGAAAAACAAGTGAAAGTAGTCCCACACTTTCATGTTATTGACAGTGTATCATGCATTCAAGCCAAATCACACCCCTATGTAGCCAAATCACGCCCCCACAATTAAATTCCATCCCCACACAACTCTTCAATTCAATTCAAGTAACCCCCAATGTGGGCATTCAATCTCCAATTGATTTCTTGTCCTTTCAAGAATTCAATTGACACTTGCAATAACATTCAAAGAGTGAACGTGGTGGCCATTGAAGAACAGGACACCTCAAAGGGATCTCTTTGGATTCACCACCAAATGGCCATTGCTGAAAGCCGAAATGGAATGACAAAAGCCAAAAGAGAGTGGCAAAGAAGACTTGTGTGGAATCGATAGTTTAAGGTTTAGGGTTTTAGGTATTGGGATAACAGAAAATAGATAGATAGATAGATGAAAATATTTGGATGAAAAAATGAATTAAAATTTAATGAACAACCAACTCGGGTGAAGGTTATTGGTCCCCATCAGGATATAGGTGGGGTATTCAATTTTTTCAAAGTAATACCCTGCCAACAAGGTATTTTTGAGTCTCAAACATCTTAACACTAGGTTGGGTAGGTTTTTGCCCAGATATCAAGACTACCCAGATTCAGCCCCTAGGTTATCTCATACCCAGAACTGGACCCTTACTTATTGATAACTGGGTTGATTTTCAATAACTGGCCAACACTAGTTAGAACCACTGGTTCTGGTTACAGTTAGTAAAAACCAAACTGGAACCAGGTCTGGTTTTTGGAACCAGGTTCTCAGTTTTTAAAAACTGAACCCAATGAGATTTTGGGGTTTTTGAAAAAATGGAGTGAAACCAGGGGGCTAATCAGAGGCTGACTAGCTGTTAATCGACAGTTTTGGCTTGGGTTACCCAGAACTGGGTCTGATTTTAGATCTGGAACTGGATCTTTTTTTTGAAGAATCAGACCTGGAACAAGAGTCATTCCATTTTTCTTGTGGAACCAGACCAGCTCTAATTACTTTTTAAAACTGGAACTGGAGGTTCTTCACAAAAGTTAAAAACCACCCAACACTGGTTTTTAAGTGTAGGGCAAACTGGATCCCTTACACCCAAATGGTCAAACTTGCAGGATGCGGTAAGCCACTTTAATTTGGTGACTATCTCTTCTTCGCCATCTTCATGGAATTTAGTTTTCTCATTTTTAGCTAGTTCCTTGCAATTCTCTGTAGGGTTCCATCCTTGTTCATATTAATTTTAGTGAAGTGACAAAACCCATATGTAGGCAATGAATGAGTAGGGTAAGATCCAACAAGTGGGGAATTCCCAAGATGAGCACACAACCAAGGCTCCTTGAGTGTTACCCAACATAAAGCATTGGTAAAAAATAGTCAGAGCATTTCAAAATACAAAACACATACCCCTTATGCAGAGGAAAAATTTCAGTTGATAACATGCCCTCCAGATACACTAGGAATTATCTGCTGTGCTTTATGACTTCAGACATGTTTACCCTAGGCAAAAATGAGTTAGCAACATTCTGACTAATTATCGCCTTCCATGAAAAAAGTTGACCCTGGATTATTCACATATCAAAAGTGGCAGAGAACTTCATTGTTGGTAAGTCATTCATTGCAAGACTATTTAGAATTGAAATCATCAAGTTGGGAGTTCAAACCAGATCCCATGCATCCACCCCAGTTGGGCTGCATATTTCACCTTCATAAGTTCAGAAATACTGACACCATTGCTATCAACAAGCAAGAAATTGTAGATTGTTCACAACTTGATAGGCTTGTGGCTTACCAAAAATGATCTACCAAAAGATGATAGTTGAGTGTCAGCTAGGATTCACAAATGAAAGAAACAGGCTATATACAGCATATCTTTTTGTATGCACCCTAAACCCTTACATAAAATGTAAGAAACCCATGACAAAGTCTTCAGTGGAATCTACTAAAATCACTTCCAGTTGACAAACACATGTTGCTTTACTGCAACCTTAGTGGAAGGAGATACAAGTTGACTACAGACAAACAAAAGAGAGTTGTACACCAACTTCTGTACTACATGTTTTGGTGAGATGTTTTATTATACAAGCAGGTGAATATAGACTCATTGCTAAACTGCATATCTGTGTGAACGAGTGATGGCAGTCTTCTATGCTCATGAATTTCAAGGTGTATAATGTCATCAAATTTGCTGTATGACCTACAGTTTACTTCTGACTAACTTTGACCAAATTAATGTGAAGCAATTAATTGTTCCTTGGGAGCAAAAGATGGTATGTAACTTGTGGTGAAAGCTGTCATTCTGGCAACAAGTGGCGAAAATGGTGTTCAAGCAAGGGCCTTACCTTCTGATTTAAAGTAAGTGCTCTGAACAAGTCTTGTGATATGCTCTTTATATCATGGTCACTTGACCTGCAACCATCCATCCACAAGCATTAATTTGTCAACATCATGTACAGTGGCAGTAGGAAGTATCCAACAGGAACAGCCGAGTTGGAGTGTATATTCTTTACCTCATGAGTGCCAAAAGTGTGTCCACTGCCCCATCCACTCCTGCGAGCTCAACCTGTGCCTCCGAACTGCAAGACAGGGCCAGCAACGTCAGAGAATGGATTGGGTTTTTTGTATCACAGCCCCTTTTCCCTTTCTGAGGATGAAAGACAGAAGTCTTGATTCGGGTTTTGTCACAGGCCTTTCATCATCCATAGTTCCCATTACTCCATCTAATGAAATAGTTTTTGCCTCCACAAGACAGCAAGGGCCTGATATAAAGACCAAGAGAGGCCCGACTACAAACAGATGACCATCATCAATTCATGCTCTGTATGATGTTACATTGAGATTGATGCCTTGTCCTGCATTGCCCTCTAACATGACTGATGTCATAATTTATTTCAATGACACTAGAATTTGGTGAATGTGTGGTATACTACATGATGATTAACATAATGAAGTACATCTTTTCTCAAGAAACTCATCATAGTTCATGGGGAGGCAAGAATACCTGGAACCACACAACATGCCCAATGCCAGCAATGTGCGGACACAGACCTCAGGGGAAGCATCCTGAATAACACAAGCCAGCTGACTCACTGCCCCCTGATTTCCAGTACTCCACAATCAGAAACTACCCCAGAGTCATGCTTCACTCTTACATGATGACATATTGATTGGTTCCTTGCATGTGAACATTTAAGCCTTGCTAGCAGCATCAGCCATGATATCCAGCTTCTACCTTATACAACTGGTCCCTTGCATACAGAAACAAGTTAAACTTATTGTGTAAGAAGCTCATGAGTATATTTTACAAGCTATAAAGTACCTTCTGCACAATTCTAGAGCGCATGTTTTCATGAGAGGAAAGAGCACACAATGCATCCACAACTTCCTCCTTCACTTGTGCTGCCAAACCCCACCAGGTCCAATAAGAATCAGCCAGAACCAAACTGTTGTGCACAACATGAGTACATATGACATAGCTGAGCAATGCATTCATTGTGGAATAGATGCTGCATTTGAAATTGAAAGTGTGTCACTACAATGGCAAGGATGTTACTGGAATCAAATTGAAACCAGTGAGAAGAAACTGGTACCATCTTTGGCAGAAGTTAGTGCAGAGATAATAGCAGAATCAGCCTCTGCATCCTGTATGGGTCCCAGTCCTTCTTCCCTGCATGCAGTACAACAAATCAAGCTCCATTTTAAGTTTGAAATGTTGAAGATCCATTGCACTTTTTGCAATTGCTGGAGCTATAAAATGCAATAGAACTGGCTTGGTGTCCTCTTCTAAGGTTTCACCCTATGATGACATGGTGGAGGACTCAATGCTTTAAGAATATTAATGCAATGGAGTGGCAGTGTGGTGTACTGCTGAGCAAGGACACTGAGAGCTGCAGCAGCATTTAGTTGCAGGCCTGAATCAACTTGGCTCTCTGGTTCACCTTTCAAGCACCGCACCAACCCTAATGCCTGTTAATCCATTCAAGTGTCAAATGCCTCTCATAAAGCAGAACCTGTTCATCCAATGTCAAAAGACACTACACCTTTAGCAACAACAATTAAGCCTGAAGAAATGGAACCGATCTATGAAAACAAAGCATACCAGAGTCGGAGCCTTTGCAGCTGCCAGATATAGTGACGGATCACAAGTCATGATAGCTGTAAGTGCTGCACATGCATTCCTCTGCAGGAAAATATTCCTCTTAGAAAATGAGATAGTGATAAGCTCAGAAAGTTTGCTAGAGCAGCCATCTACCAAATCCATGTACTACAAACTCTTTACACCCAGTTTTAGAAAGACCCGCACAGGAAGATGCATAAGTAGGAAGACGACAGCATCAAAGGAAATGACATCTGGATAATGTCCAGTGGTTTACCAAAAAGACTGTCTGCTAAAGGCCTCTGTGGTCATAAACCCTACACTCAGTATGAAAAGAGCAGGACAGGAAAAGGCATGAGGGAGTACGAAGGAGATAGAATCAAATGGGCCGACCACCTTTCAGGAGAGGTCACTCTAATGCGGCAAGAGAGAAAGAGATGAAGTACTGCCATGATTACCTAAAACACCAAATAAACTAGCATATAGTTTACATTGACATAGCCACCTCAGTCTGAATCAAAGAGAGGGATGTACCTGCAGATGCACAGACAGAGTGCTATCATGCAAGAAAGGTATAAGCCTTTTTATCTGCAAAACCTCTCAACAGTACCATGGTCTAAGTCCCAAAGAAAATGGATTCTGTATTCCACAGTTGTGTGCTACTGACTTAATTGTGAGCTCAATGACTGATACAACCTTGAAGGCTACATTGCCTACAACACAGTCCTGTTTTTGTTATGCTCCCAAACAATCTAGCATGGCAGATTCGGTGAAAAAGCTCAGTACAATGAAGTCAAAAAGACTCACAGCAGCTGGCAAAAAAGGGGTTGCATCTGGTAAACGAGCCAGCATTACAAGTGCTGCCGCTGCTTTGATTGCCACTACTTGATCCTGTGACACAATGCGAAAACCTGGTCAACCACCTGATAGATTTGTTGGAAACCAGAATCCCAAAGTCTCCTCCTAAGGTACTTAAAACTAATGACACAATTGTGAGAATTAGTTTCCGATACCTGACTCCCCATATGAGGGGTCCTCCAAAATGAACAAACTGTACTGAAAGGACACAAGGTAGTGTGAAGCATTACCACGTACCCCTGACTCCAGATTCTTTATCTCCTTCTGAACCTCCCGCCTCACATCCTTCGCTGCAAAAACCAACAATTCTTCCTCACACAGCTGCTGTTTTAAAAGACCATCCACAAATGCTTCCAGCTACCAAATCCCTAGATATCCGGTGCCACTAATAAACCTGGAATAGATGATGATCCTGTACGAGTACCTCAATGGATTTTAGATCGCTTTTGCAACCCTCTTCAATCCCCTCATTGCAGACACAGGATTCTGTTAGCAGGCTGGCTACTTAATACAGAAATTTACCATGAGAACTGGCATGTTCTATGTAGCAAAGACATCAGTCCAAGTAATGGGCCTGGTCTTATCCATCTTTCCCATAGCAAAGTCCTCCTAAACCCTAAAATTTCTCAAGTAATGGACCTGGACCTCTTCATCTTCCCTTGACAAAGTCCTCCTAAGCCCTAAAACCTCTCACAATCTCTTCCACCAAGATGGTGGCTGCTGGTTCCATTGTGTCCTATCATCTAATCTGCCCTTACAGCGGTGCTCTCACATGCCCTAGAACCTGAATCTGCCGCAGGATAAACAGGAAAACATAAGGGTATTGTGTTTGAGAGCAAATGGGACCTACGCAGGAGGGAGGGGAGAACGGACTGAGGAGGCAGCGCAGCAGGTGAGGAGGGAGATGGACGAGGCGCTGCTGGCACGGGCGCCACAGGCATGGCAGCGGTCATAGCTACTCCTTTGCCACAACTACTCGATCACTGCCCACGCTTGCTTTCTCGTTCTCAAACACAAATGGCCCAGCCAGCCGGATCGAACTTTCTAATGGCGCGGACACACACATGTGCACCCAAACATCACATTGCGATGCCGCAACACAAGACAGTATAGAACACCTTCTTCACCTAAACAGTTCTAATTTATTTCCTAGAACCAGAACCGCAGGTTCTTCATATATATAAAGAACCACCAAAAGCTGATATAGACCTTGTGTACACTATCTAGGCTGCAGTTATTTTATCAAATTAATTTTGCAGTCAAGTTACTTACCCATGTTACATGGCTCCTTCATTTTCATGGTTTACTTAGTCAAGTTCCATATATCCCTATGACAGTGCTCCCTGATTTCTCATGATTTTGTTGTTGGCTCTGTTTGAAATGAGAGGCTAGGCAACAATGCACCTTTCGTTTAATCTCACATTTTTGAGGAATGTTTACCAGGTTTTGTGTACCGTGAACTGCAAGTCCCATTGCTGATTTGAACTTATCACAAGGAGCAGAACTCATATTGCATGAGCCACTTGTTAAGTAGACGTTTTCCATTCTTACTGTTACAGGTTTAAACTTGTCAAAAGGAGCAGAGCCCATAAGGTATGAGTCACTTGTTAAGCAAACCCAAATCTAATTCTCCTGCCCTTGACATCTAAAAGACAGTTGCTTCCTACATCAACCCTTCATATTTTAAGGTGGTCCTACCATTCAATCCCACCCTTGGACTGAAAACTTGAAATGGATTCTTCTTCAAAGAATCTTCTAACTGATTTTTAAAGAAAGAGTTTATAACAAACAATGAGATTGTTTGCTCCCCTTTATAGACTGGAAAAAATTCAGTATAACAGGCTTTAGGAAACAAAAGTGGGGCTATAGGAAAGAACAATAGAGGCAATTCTCTCATCCAATCTTATTGCTGTATCCATCGAGCAGTGAAAAGCTGAAGGGCCTCTCTTAGTGTTTTTGAGTCACTGTGCATTGATTCAGAAAACTGCTCAAGTGCATTTCATACAAGCAACCAAAGTTTCTGAGAGGTCCCATATGACCACCTGCACGAGAACAAGTTTCTGCCATTTTGCTGTCCATTTTGCTGCACTCCCAACTTAAATCCATTGTTATCAACAATGGAGGGGGGTGAATTTACAACCATGCCATACCAATTCCCCAACTACAAAGGTTGCTTTGTATTTACATGACAATCTATGGCTGAGGGGGGTCAATAATGCCACAAGAATACAAAATGACAAGCAGACCAACTATCAGTGTTCTGATTTCACTTTCAGATTTCCATTCGACAGCACGTCTGATGATTGTAGTAGACGTCTTGCCTCCTGCATCAGTACCAACCACACTTGATATCACTACATCAACATCATCCTTGGACATGATTGAAGTACACTGGCAGAACTTTTTCTGACAGTGTAGAGCAGGGAAAAAGCATCCTCGTCACTTCTTAATCTCTGTGAAAATCAGTGATGAAGGTACTTACTGCAGATGACTGGTTCCGAATCCCCCGGTAGGCCTCAATTTCATCTGGAAATGCATCCTCTGCTTCTTCCAACAAATGCTTCCTCAGACCCTGCAAAGACAAACTATCTCTTCTTTTTACAAACAATAACTCTCATGAGCATTGAGAAATCTCCATCCTCACAATTAAGAAAGCCAGAACAAAGGTTAAGGCTTCTCCTTAAATTAGTCAAAGAAAGAGTCAGACAAGAACTTGCAGAACTGGGAAGAAACACAACAGGGAGAAAACTACAACAAAAAAGACAAAACCCATGTGCAGTATGAAGAACAGTGACAGCCTCTCACTTCTTCAGGGACCATCAACAGTAACATGTACAATTAGAAACCTATCTATTGCAACTTCCCCACTGAATTAATCAGCTCCCTAGCATGGGTATGGGCCCATGTATAGAAGTCTAGAAGTGAACTGAAACATATAGCAAAGATATAACCTCTTGGAGATAGCACTCTTGTATATCATCAAGCTCTTCCATGCCCAGAAAACAAGACAAGAAAACTCTGTTGAATAAGTCTCACCTTAAAAGCATCTACTTTTCCCCTGCTGACTTGGTTGCGCTGAACACAACTATTTAGTAGATTCCTTGTGTATTCATCAGGATTTCGGCCTTCATCTATGAAGCTGTTCCAATAGACAACATGAAGAATCAGCAGTTTATTCTCCAGGAACGACAAACTTATCAAACACTGATCATCATTGAAAGATGAAATGAGAGATCCAAAACAGACCTGACAAGATGTAGAGGCTTTTCATGAAAACGTCTCCACAGGAATAAACCTCTCTCTCTCTCTCTCAACATACTTCATGAAACTTCCAAAATCGTAGCAGCTTCAAGCAACTCTCTTGGAAAGAGAAAGAGTGCACCTTACAACTTCCAGAGGAATTTGGATATGACAATTCTCTGCAGCTTTGTGCATCACTTCTAGCTCACTGGCTAATCCATTTCTGTCCACGGCAACAAGTCAAGGCAAATCCTAATTTAGAAAGAGCTGCACACAATAACTAATATTTCACAACCAAGCAACAGATGTGCGATGCAAGGCATAACAATCTCTCTACAATTCGCACATGGATGGTGCGATCCTTCTGAAGACCATCGTACCCTATGCATGATTCGACAGGCAAATTACTAAAACAATCCACAAACGACGAGAATGGACCCGGCAAGCGGATTAGAAAAATGAGCACGAAATCCTCCTACAAAAGGATTTCAAAAAATCCATGACCTCCTCTAGCAAGCGGAGTAACTACCTCACCGGTCAATCCGCGCTCACGACTCGGAACCCTAATCAAGACGAGTGATGCGAAGAACTTACAAGCGTTCCAGAAGCAGGAGCTGCGAAGGCATCGTAAAAGACGAAACAGAGCAGTGCAGCTGATGGAGAAGAACCAGCGATCTCTGTACCGAGGCTAGGGTATCTTCCATGGCCATGGCAGGCGAGGGAACTGAGGCAGGAGCTCCTTGGGCTTGCTGCTCCGACTCCATGCCTCGCTCTCGCTTCTCTCTCTTCCCCGCTCTCCCTCTGTCTCCCGCCCGCTTGTCTCCTGAGAGTGAAGGACGGAAAGATGAAAGCCTGTGGAAGGATGCTAATGTGGATGAGAAAATGTTCTAAGCGAACGATCTTGTCTCTGAAAAGTACCAGCAACAGTCGAGGTTTTTGAGAAAGTTGGCTGATGTGGCATTCTTTTACCGGATATGTTTTTACTGGGTAAATGGCAAGGTCAGGGTATTATCAAAATAAGGGCATACAAGGCAAGAGCCGAGTGCAAGCTTGATTTCAGTAATGCTATTGCCCACAGACTTTAAGCCACATCAAAATCGATGCAACCCTAATAAAAATTGATGCAATTGGGACAAGAAGGGGCTTCATGTGTTTTTCAAAAGCCGGCCATGAAAATAGAACACCACTATCAGCGTAGTGGGATAATTGTACACCATAGTGTGGCTTCCCAAAATTCTAAGAGGTTTTTCCGTTGGTAAAAATGGGTGAACGGGTAGGAACAAGTGTTGGGCTGTTCTCTCTTTTTTTACGAACGAATCAGTGGGTTAAGGGTTCGTGGGTATATGAATGCTTCACTGGCAAGTTGGACTCTTACCCAGCAGTACTCAAAAAAATTTAGAACAGGGTTTGATCCTTAACTTTGAAGGTTCTAAAAACTCTAAGAATTGGGGCAAAGAAACCCTAACCCTAAATGGATAGGTTGCAACTAGTGTTGGGCAGTTCTCTCTTTCTGAAAGAACAAATCTGCAGGTAAGGGACAAGGATATGAAACACTTGACCAGCAATGCTGACTCTTACCCAGCAGATTTCAAAAACATTATATCAGTTTTTGACTTACTCTGAGGGTTCTAAAACATCGAAGAACTGGGTGAAAGAAACCTACCGTAAACCATGAGTTCTTTGCTGGTTCTTTCATGAAAACTGCCAGTTCTTTGAAAGTTCTCAAAAACCTGGAACTGGGTTCTTTCAAGTCTGAAACTTGAAGCGGAAGGTTCTGTCATTCTGAAAATCTGGAACTGGAGGTTCTCTCATCCTAAAAATCCAGAACCAGAGATTCTTTGATTTTGAAACTTAAGAAAAAACTGAACCTGGAAGTTGTTACCATAATCAAAGAACCACACAACACACTAGTAAGCTCTATTATGTGTGCTATTTGTCAGCTTTCACCTGATTATAGGCTGTAGCAGGCCATCAAGCAGGGTCTCTGCACTCAACTGCAACAAGGTAGATAGCCTGCTACAACCTGTAGCCAGGCTCAAGGTAATAAACACCTATCCCATAGAAACAGATGAAAGAACCACTGCAATGGTAACAATGCAAACTAGATCACAGATCAATAAGGTGCAGCATGCCTCACATCTGAAACCTGAAGGCTAAAATCAACATAAGCATCTATATTTGTAACCAGCAGAACAGTCATCTCTTCCACAAAAGGTGTGTATCTCAGGTACAAGATGCTTCTCTTTTTCCCACAACCTCTGGTTGTTCTAACGTAAGAAAATCCAGTGTATGCAAGTAGTCCTACTCAAGCCCAGACTTTTTGTCCCCCCCCAGAAAAAAATTACAACCCTCAAAATTCTTACATACATAATGGCTGCAACAACAGGGATAGCAAACAGCCATATATTGCAACCACAAATGGTTGCAACAATGGAATGAATCTTGATCCTACAGAATGTCTATGTGTGCTACAGTGAGAGTGAATCATTTGAAACTGTGATGGTGAAGTCCACAATGAAGTCAACACAATCTTTTGGGTACAAACAAAAACTTGCGTTGGAACAAATAAAAATCTGGCACCGTACTAATGCCTTGATGCACCACTGAATCCCACCATTATGTATATCACAGCATGCCCCATTGAATCAGTTCTGAAGCAGCATCTTCGCCTCCCCGAACTAAAGTTGAGAAAGGTATTTTGGCTACTTTGTGAGATTCTTGAATCACTTCCCAGACAATAGCCTGATTACCATCCACTTTGTTCAATTAATGGAGAAAGCGGATTTTCCTTCACATCAGAGTAAATCCTCACACAGTAGACAGCTGTGATGGGTTGACACCACAAGAGCACCTGTGCTAAATATTCTAGATTCTAGGCATATATGCATGTGCAATTGTCCCCCTGAGTTCACATTCCAGGCAGTAACACTCATTCATGCTTGTTGACAAGCACAGAATCATTGCACTTAAACAAATGCCCTGGAAGAGTCACCACAAAAGAACATTTGGAATACTGAAACAATGTTCAACTTCTTATTGCAAGTACACAACTTCTTGCCAATTTTCTGCTTCAAGCCAGCAAGAGCCTGCGGGTAGCACGATGATTATAGTGCTCACTGATCTTGTTGCCAAGCTTATTGTTAAGTTGACAAAGAGCACGTTGACCACCCCCCAAGCCAGAGCATAAATCCTTTGTGCCGAGAGTGACAGCAAAGTACAGATACACAGTGCACAGGAAGGCCAAGATACCAAGCATGCTAAGAAGAAACTGGTGGCGCTGTGCCAAGGAACGCCACCCAAGGTCAGGCTCATCACCAATGCGGCTCTGGCTTCTCTTAAATGGAGCTGGGGACAATGGGTTTCCAGACCGCCTGTGTGCAGGTGAGAGTCCACCTGGTAGAACATCAACTCCCATTTCTACACTGTCTTCTTGTCAACTCTGCTGGACTTTCCAAGACCACTGAGAGCAAATTTGGAGTCACAGTACCCTCTCAAAAAGTACCTGCTCAAATTGACAAACACACCTGTGTTCAGTTTTTGCAACCACCTCTGCATGCATAGCTTTCATAACCATCACACCATCCTGCAATCCATGTATGACACCTTTTGAGTATGCTTCTAGTATTTCTCTCAAAAGAAGCTACAAGGAAGGCATCTTGTTCTATGTTTTGTTGCCAAACTTTCTTGCACTCTTCAACAATTGGCATTGCTCACATAAGCCTTCTATTGCAAATGTAAGATACAACATTGTCATGCTACAACTGCATTGCAGCTGCAAACCCTTCTTCTCTGTGTGAGACATGCCCTAAAATGCTTCTTGAGCTCCTAACTGCAGTAGAGGCAGCCAACTTGCGCTCTTACCTGTTACTAACAGCAACCAATGATCATCACTTCATTCCTCTACATCTTTCTTCTGTTAAAACATCCTGCAACAAAGGAACAAGGTGATCACAGAACTCAACATCAATTCCTGAAAAAGAAGCCAAAACCTAGTTGTGTTGCATCCACTGCTAAAGTTATGTTTTCAGAACCAAGGCTGTTCAATGACTAACCCTGAACCCCAATTACAGAAGGTTCAAATGGATTTGTGAGCGATTGTGCAAATGTCAAAGCAAAACGTCCTTGATCTGTAAAGATTACAACACATCAAGCAATATCAAGGTGCTCATGATCTGTAAAGATTACAACACATATGTACGTCTTTTGTTTGTTTCTATGACCAAGAGAACAGTCGAAAGCGAAACTAGACGAAGCGCAGATGCGCTTGTTGAATCTACGGAAAGGGGGAAAAAAAGATGACTCATGCTCTCACCAACTAGAATGCTGCACATCTTGTCAGTCACAGCAAGCAACAAAAGTAAGAAAAATACACGGTGCACAATGGAGTGCACATCGAATCCAAGCGTCTCCTTAAGACCAAGACATGAATAAGCTCTTGTACGCTGAGCACTGCATTCAAACGGTTCTGGAAGCAATGTCATCTATTAGTATGCGATCTGCAGATGTTTGCAAATCCCAGTTCAAATCTGTCTCTCTATCTCTCTGCCTGACCGGTCTGAGAAACGTCTACATTAGAAACACGAGAGTAGAAACGGTCTGCCCCTCCTAAACCGAGGTTCTCACAACAAGCCTAAATGGAATCCCAAGATCGAAATAAAATGGAGACGTTTTACACAAAATGGGAGCAGCAGCAAACACGGCAATGTCGGCGAGGACACAAAAGGACGCGAGAGCAAAATGCAAGAGGAGAGAGAAGAAGAAGAGTAGTACAATGAATGAGCGGTCCCCGTCGCGCTCGCTGTCTTTCTTCACCTCAGACGCTGAAATTTTGATCCTCTGGGAGGTAGACAACAGGCCAAGCTTTCCGAGACGAGACGAGACGAGACGAAGCCTTCCGATGTCCGAGCTTACGAGATCCACTCTCGCAAGAACGGAAGAAACGCGTGCTTGACAACGACGGCACTCCCGCTGCTGCAGCGCGTCTTCGCGTTGATGCAGAGCGCGGAGCTCCGTCGCGGGCGACAACTACGATGAGATGCGACTGGCGACCGTCATTAACAGCTTACGAGAAGGAAGGTAAAAAGTAAGAAAACTGAAATGATTTCAAATCTGCGGTTAAATTACTTTACAAAGAGTAAAACTCATCATCTCCTGTTACAGCATGTAACTAGGTACCTTTTATTAGGTACTAAGTTATTATGGCAAGTCTCTTCTTCTTCTTTTTTTTTTCTTTTTTTTTTTCTCTTTTCTTAAAAGGAAATCAACCAGTTTATGTGTAGGGTAAAGGCCTTAGGGTGGTGGGGTTCTCGAACTAGGGGGCCTAAGAGGAAGCAATAGCCGAGTCCAGCCCCACATTTTGAGAATGTCCCCCCACCCATGGGCTTTACCTACCGTTTATCATGAACCAAACCCTATGTAGATCGCAAGGCATATGAATCGTAGGGATCTATGTAGATCATGATGCATATGAATGGGGAGGGTTCTTATGCCTAGTACACCACAACAGTGGGAGGGTTCTTGAACCTAGAAGAAGTAGGCATCAATTGGGAGGAGGCAAATTCATGGATTTATTAAGGTGGCCTCCACATATACTACAAATTTTCTTCAAGTGCTTTCGATCCTTTTAAAAAAAAATGGTTCCCAAGAGTAAGAGAGCTACCCAAAACTAAAGTTTGGGTAGTGCCTAAGGACAGGGTATGTTAGTCTTTAGGGCCATAGTTTGGCATAAATTGCAGAGTAAGGGTTTAGGGTTTCAGGCTCCTGAAATATTTAGGCCGATACATGACATGAAGCACAGACAGAAAATAATAATAATAATAATAATAATAATTCTTTTGTGATACCCAATAGGTAAATTTATTTTTGGTTGCTTCTGAACATCATATGTTAGTATCCAGTTGTAACTTGCAATCAGTGCCTCTGACTCCAAATTTAGCATTTCTCAGGTTAAATATAGCTGTGCTTAGTTAGAGGGCCTCACTCATGAAGGTTGAAGAAGGAACAGGTGGTGTAGGTACTGGCATGGTGGTTCACCCTGGCCCTCTACTCCCTCCACCATACAAGCTCCAACTAGTTTAAGCAGGTCATTCTGAATGATTTGAACTTATCTGAAGTATAGAATATCCATGTGCATAGGTCAGTAGTCAAAAAGAGATGCAGAGAAATTTCCTTGGTAGAACCTTATGAAGTAAAAGAACCTTGCTCAAAACCAAAGGCACCTTGTATCTATGGAATATCATTCTTTAAAAAATAGGAGGGATCTTACACCTACTCCTCAAGAGTAAAAAATATGCTTACTTTTGGGTGTAAGAGCCCTCCCTTTCTCAAGGATTATTAGGAGTAATAAGAATTCTCTCCTCCTCCACTTGTTTAAACTTTTGAATCCTAAACCTTAAATCTGGGTTCATATTATGGTTTCGGGCTTTACAATGGGTGAAGCGCCTGGGTGAAAGAAAATTCCCAAAACGCAAGACCCAACTCAACTATCACCTTGTTGTCCTAGGCCACTTATATTTGTGAATGCCCTCACCACTCATTTAATTGTCCAATAGGTGATTTTCTTCTCTCTCCATTTGCATTACATGAATAGCCTACCCAAGTGTAAATAGGGTCCCTAAACCCTAAACCCTAATCACAAGCTCAATGAACTGAACCCGAGAAAGAATTTGGAACACTTTATGAGCAATATATGTTAGTGTGTTTGGGGTTAATTCTATTATTCCTGAACCTTTCTTTCTCTCACTTGTTCAAACTTGTTTAATGACCTAAAATATTGATTGAGGCTAAGGGTGACTTCCCCTAGTGTTGTTGAGAGCTCCTGAACCATGAAATGCCAAAATCACTCAATCTGAGGACAAAGGCTGTGTCGGTGGTCTCAGTTCTTTACACACTAGGAGTTGCAAGCCCAAGGGCCCTTGAAAATCAAAATAGATGAAAAGTTTACATGGATTCGTACATTGCAGCAAAAAGATATTGTAATGTAAGAATCCATGTAAATTTCATGGGTTGGGTTTAGGTTTTAGGGTTTAAGGTTTAGGGTTCAGTCTAAAACCTGTGATCAGTTGGTTCATTTGTTGGCCCTGCCTTGTAAGGCAGGGATATTGTGTTGAGAATCATTATAGAGTATAGTAGCTTTAAGGGATTTTGCTCCCCTATCAACTAGGTGAGATGATTCATCCTAATTTGGTTGTAAGAAGATTCACATTCATCTTTTGACATTTTGTTTTCTCTGCCACCTCCTCAAATGTGCACCCAGCCCAACTGACTTTGTCACCAATCTATAATCACAAAACTAAATATGAAAATATTTTCTTCAAAAATGATTATGGCACCCCTCATACACAAAAATTCATGTAATTCTTTCAAAATGTGACTATGTGATTGAAAACATTCAAATACACATGTCACAATGAGACTTTTTTATGTTTTTTTGGTTTGAAATTTTGCATAAATGTGAAATATAAATATGAAAAGAGAAGATATGGATAAAATTATTTTACAAAAAAAGCCATTAGACTTGCAAAAAATTAAAAATCATGTTACAACATTTCCCTATTGGTTTTGGTTTGGTAACAAAATTTTACATGTTTAAGTAGGTCCTAGAACATGTCATCATTTAATGTGATATCCCTTCTGGATTCTTCATAATTAATGTACTGTAAAAAAATGAAAAAAAATAAAATCATGAATGTTTTTCCATTTACAACAACATGATATACATTAAAATAAATTAAAATTTGTTTTCCCCTAGCTATGACCAAATTTATCATAAATATCAATTGTTGATATTAAATTGATGGCAGGGCCATTGTGTATAACACACCTTGTTGGAAGAGCAAGTTTGGGGGAAATTCAAGTATGCAAAAGGTCTTTTAGCACAGTTCAATCCAATGTTGGGTGGGTATTTGCTTGGGCTTGTGAGAATCACTGGTTCTAGATATGGTTAGTTAGAATGGAACCAGAATTGAGTCTGATTTTTGGAATCTGAGCAGGAACTGAACCTGACTTTAATTTCTTAAAGAACTGGACCTAGAATCATCATGCACTATTTAGCTAAGGAACTGGGTACCAGAACTCAGTTTTTTTTGGCAAAAAATGATTAGATAGGGGGATTAATCCCCACTTAACTACCAATTCCAGTCCAAGTTAGTAAGAACCAGATCTGATTTTCAAAAGGGGAACTGGATTTATTTGTTTACTCAAGTGGACCCCAAACCAGATTCCAAGAAAGATGTAGATACTTGAGATTTCACCATTCTTTCACTATTACTAACTGGTTTGGGTGTCCGCTTCAAGCACATTTTTAGGGCCTTTCCTAGGTGGGACAGGTAGTCATTTGTTGGTTCCACTTTTGGAGTGGTTAGATTCACTTGTAAAGGTCAATTCACACATAAGGTTTGGCCATCTTGATGAAGGCGCTAATGGCCAAAAAAGCCATCTACAAAGAGTGTGTTGACACTAATTAAAGACATTAACAATTCATCATTAACATTCTTTATTTCACTATCCTTGTTTGCACTTAAGGTTAGGTTAGAGTTGTGTAAGTGTTGTTAATAGTTTTTTTGTTGCCTTTGTTCATGACTTTTTTTTAATTTTTTTGCTTTTAATGAGTGTTTTTGCTTTTGATAAGCATCTTCACTTTCTTTGTTTTTAATATTAAAATGAAATATATATGTACCCTAGGCAAAATAAATGTATAAGTTAAATAGCCAAACTAGTATGGTTGATTTGAGTAAATATTAAATCATAATGGTCAATTTGGTTAATTGTAAATCACAATGGTTATTGAATATGATCAATTTGACTAAACTTTGGTCATTTTGATGGATCGATAGCGTTTTTGACCATATGTTTGGTTTGTCACATAATCAAAAAGATCATTTTAGTCAAATGTTTCAATACAAAATAACTTGTGTTTTTCATGCCCCAAACCTTTAGTAAAGTTGAACCTTTTGAAAACTCATGTTTTCTTGTTGGTATACATTCCTTTTACTATGACATCTCCCATTGTCATCAAAATTTATATGTTTCCCCTCCTAATGGCATGTTGAGTGGAGTTATTCCTCATGTAGATATTTATAGGTAAGATATTCTCATAAGTTTTGAACCAATTTTTATAATGCAACCAATGTGAAGATGTTGTAAAATATAAGTACCAAATGTGAAGATGTTATGTGAAGTTGTGAACTTTCAAGATCCAAACCATTTTGAGGAACTTAAGCAAGGTGAATGATAAGATACTAGGCAAATAAAAAAGGATTTGTCTTTGTTTTTGAAAAATTCTAAGAAACAAATGACGACATACAAATCAAAAAAGTGGTGAGAAATGAATATGTGAAGGTGATTTGACCTAAAACTAAATTAATTTAAATATTGAGTTGTTTGGATAAAGATCAAACTAATAAACTTAATCTTAAACTCAATTTGCCCACTTTGCTATAGTTGTCCATGTTTAATGAACCATGTGGTAGTTCTAAAACCATGTTTGAATTCTAAAGATGGTGGTTGCTACATTTTCGTTTGTTCATGTGGTACTAAGTTGGATCACTTGGCTTTTGACATTAGGTATTTAGCAATCAATAGACCTACACACAAACGGATGTAGTTGTTGAAAAAAGGGATGTGATATTTGGTCATTATCTACTTACTTCAAGTATTGACTTTAGTTCTTTCCTAAAAAAATATTTGGTTGAAACATATACTTATAGTGGCTAACAAAGAAAAAAACAAAGGTTTTTTGTTATTTTGATGTGTAAATTTGTTTTTTTGTTGTTTTATTTGTTTGTTTGTTGCAATTTGTGATCTCTTGAGATCCATAAAATTTTATTTATAGTGTTTATTGTTGGGCGATTACTACGAATATGCTTACAATTTGAAGGTTTTAATTTGAAGATGGGATGTTTTTATCCCAATGTTAAGTGATTTTTTCTTTTGTAATTGACAATGCCAATCCCTTAACTTGACCATGTGCATTACAATTCACTAACATTAAAAAGAAGTGATAGAAAGCAGATGCAACAATTTTGCACACCATGATTATATTCTTCATAGTATTGTAAAAAATAAGTTAAATTTGTTTGCATTATATTAAGATTGTTGTGCTTATGTGTAGTTAATTGGTTTCTTAAGACAAACATTGGGGATTAGTTTTGTCAAATGAGTCATGACAAATAGAAATAGAATTGTCATGTACTAGCACATGTGGTTTGTTGTTCTCCTCAATGAAACATTAATGATTGTCTTGATAAGGTTTGGCAATGTGAAGAGTAAATGATATTATAACAATAGTGCATAATCATGAATTGTTGTGCTTAGATGTGATGTGGTCCATTGCTTTTAGATTAAAACAATTGGTGATAAATTTTGAAGTGTGGTGTAGTAGTATTATTATTTTAGTTTTTTGAAGTGTAGTGTAAGGACTTAGGTTGGGTGGCTCTTGGTGATGAAAGAAAATGTCTCCCAAAAAAAAGCCATTGTAATCAGAGTCTTGTTTTATAAATATTTTTAAAACAAAAACTTTTTCAATTTTAGGTTGTTTAGGTGAATGTAGGCTAGGTGAATTTGTTGGGACATGGAAAAAACCAAAAGCATTGAAAGTAAATAAATAAATAATACTACAAGAGGTATATGAAGTTTTAAACTTGCGAGAATTGAATTAAACAACTTCTATTATGGACTATAAAATTCAAACATTCAAGATCACTAATTGGAACCAGAAATATCAACATGCAAGTATGGAATTTCAATTTGTAGAAACAGCAAATTTAAAATGTAAATTGTAATTTCAATTTGTGACAAAAGTTGCCAATTAGCGCTTTTCTTCCTTATATCTATCCATATGAAATATTTAGCTCACCATGGTTTTGAACTTTCAAACAATTGTTCTTCTATGGAAAATTCAAGAACCCCAAACCCATGTACATGAGTGCATACGAAACACACATACAAATAAACAACAACTTTATGATGCATGACTCAAAGTTATGAACATTATATTTTATGTAAAATTGGCAACATTTTTGTTTATTGTAGGTGGAAGGTAGCTTAGAAAATAAAGTCTTTCAAATGAAATTGCTTTGTAGGAACTAGTATCCTAAGCCTTTTTCTGATGTAAGGTGTTGTTATAAATGATGGCATTGGTTTCAAGTTGTACAATGAAATCGTTAATTTGGTTAGGAGCTATGAAAAGAAATTAAAAAGACTTGTGTTATGTGTCCTCTAATATGAGTGAACTAAGTTTTGAAATTAAATAAATATTTTTATGATATCCCAACACTTGAGTGTAAAGCCTCCCCATCCATGTGTGTTCTGTCTAAGTTTTTACTTCTTTTTTTCCATATTTGTCATGTGTTCCATGTTTGTGATCTTGTTCCTTTCAAAAGTCGTGCAAATTGAGATTTCATAGTTGTTTCTTTGTCCAAGGGTTTTAAACGTTGATGTGTAAATTTTTTCCTATGACCAAGTTTGCTCTTGTTGGAAATGCCTACAAACATCGACATAAATATTTACTTGTATTTGCCTTTTTTAACAAATGTAGAACGATGGTAGATAATGTTGCAAACAAAGTGCACTATGCACAACTTTTGAAGTTGAAGACCAATATGCTTCAAAACTTAAACAAGGACTCGAAAGAACCAAAAGTCAAAAAATATATATTATTCGATTGAAGCACAAACAAAACTACTAGATGTTTGTGAGCTCAAAGATTTTAAGACATCACTTGTGTTCAAAAATTTGGGCAAAGTCACAAGCTTTGCGTGAGAGCATGCCCAAAACAAAATCATGTTTTAGGAAAAACATGGAGCATTACCTTGCCCAAGTATTAGATTTATTAATTAGTTTAATTCATGGTAGACTCAAGATGTAAATCTATTAACAATTGTTACATGAACATAAGTGTTTTATATTGCAAGACACGTCAAAATTATGATGGAGCCTTTTGGATTGGAATGAAAGGAAATTGAAGACAACCTAACCAACTAGAAAGGGGAAAAAATATTGAAGAAGATGGCCATGAAAGACATTCACACCTTTGCAAATGCACAAATACTATTCAAATTTTGTTCCAATGTTAGTATATGGTCAGATTTGTCATTTGTGTGGTTTTTGAAATATTGTAGTACTACAAAGGTGTCTTGTGAAAACATCTAATTGACAGTTGCAATATGTCAAAAACACTAAGATGATTGTGGTGTTCATGTAGAGACATAGGACATGTCTACAAAGGACAATCATCGGACCCCTATAGAAGGTACAAACAACATGACATTCACCTCCATATAGAATGAGGAATGATGCTATGAAGTATCAAACCATTTGATATGCATTTTGAGCTGGAAGTCAAGTACAGTACATCACAAATGTATTTACTTGACTGAAAAGAAAAGGAACTAACAAATGCTTTGAAATCTAATTCAAAAGCTGGATATGATCTTTTGCAGGGGTACTGTCCTTCATCTGACCCCATCTATGGATTAGAGAAAGGAAATCACAAAGGTGAGATGCTTCTTTTGAACTTACTTTTTTTTGGTTCATATCTCACTTTTCCAGTGTACATGTTTTACTCAGAAAATAAGGGAATGCTGTTTTGACATTGACTGCCTTCTCAATTGTGGTTGGCATCCCTGGTGATGGTGTTTTTCACATGTGAAAGAATCCATGTATCCTGCCCCTGGGAAGCTGCGCTGAATCGCGCTTCCAACTACTCCAGTTCTTGCTCCAAGACACTGAGTTTCTCTTTCAAAACTGCCAGCTTGCTCCTTGTTGCGGATTCTACATATAGCGGCAGATTTCCAGCTCACCCAAAGTCACTCCATGTAAGCACTTCAGTTTCAAATCTACAGCACCTGCAGATTCATGTAAGTGCAGACCTCTCTAACATACAAAGATAACAAACATAACTGCATTGTCAATCAGCTCCACTTATGAGCAAAATTGAAGCCCTTTCACAGACAGAAGGGGCGTAGGAAAATCATGCAATGATCACATGGCACAATTTTTTCCCTTTGAAAGATATTACCTCCCTTTGATGACGATAGACAGATGGAGAAAGGCTTCTAGTTTCTTCTTGCAATGTATGAAACATAGCATCTCTGTGGATGCAAAACTTGGTCTCTGAAGGAGGAGAAGAAGAGGCAAATTGAATAGGTACCCAACTGTCATTGTAAGAAACCACAGACATATCAGCATGCAGAAATTTAGGAAAGCAGAAAGGGAAAGTCTATGCAGCCTTACTGAGCTGCAACAGTAACTCTAAGAGACACCACACATTGAGGGAAAGGAAGAAAGCAATTGAACTTAGTTTTTGGCAGTGTCACTGACTTCATCAACAGCAGCTGCATCCACTTTCATGTCACATTCTTATCAAAATAAAAATGTGCTCAGTGAACAGTAGCTGAGGCTGAGATTTGACAACTTGGACTTCCTTGCAAAAGCACAGAACAGAAGATCATCAGAAATTTCCATTGCAAACACCACTCCACGTTCTGTACACTGTTCTCATGGAAGCTTGGAGATTAGAACATTCTTGTAGCTACAGCGATGGAGGGCATTGGTAATAACAGGACTCATTGAGCTTGTACTATTTCACTTTTGATACCAACTGGGCAGTTCTCATTACAAGTAGGAATCTTAATGCTTGAAGGATACTTGAATGATCATAGCACCAGTAGCCTTCACAACAGAGGTAAACAGTCTGCCCAGGGATGTACTTGAGTGTACAAAGGAAAAAAATAGATGACATTATATTTGAGCAAATGATCATTGAGTGAGCATGTATAGAAATCCCATCCACAAGCATTTCATTGTTGAAAAAAAGACAACTAGAGAGTGTCTATTGAAACCCTACTTTCAGTCAGAAAGCAGGCTGAAGAATATGAATAGCAGTCAAGACTCAGCAGTTTCATCTCCATAACTTTGTGGAAACAAGGAAAAACCAGTCAACATGAAACCAAAATACACGATTCTAAAAAAAACTATCATAAGAAGCTCCAACCTCCAGCCTCTATAACCATTCACCTATTGTGGTTTTCTCTTTACTAGCGTTCCATCCCACCCTGAAAATCCCCTTCCACCCTTCCTTGGGGTTGCCTAATCCATCCCTCCTAACCCTGCACTTCTTTCCAATCCTGAAGCACAGAAGGGCCATCTGTATATAAAGAATTACCAATGTGGTTGTTCAGAAACTTGCAAATGGTTCTGTGCTCAGTCTCTGGATCAGCAGTCGTCAAAGATGCTTTGTTTGTAATTGTGACCCACCAGCGATCAAGATACTGAAGACATTGATAAACCTTGAGCATCAGTATGCACAATCCAAAAGCTACTGTGATAAGACAAAGAGGGCTCTCGCTTCTTTGCCTGCATATGTGTACATAGTATGCACATATTAGCTTGCTAGTCACTGGTTTTCAACAAAGACAGGTACATGCATTCTATGGAGATGGGGAAAAAAGGGAACCTTATCATGCTGGAGAATGCTGGTTTCAGCTGTCACAAAGAAGGTTAGGACCTTGTTTTGTGGCCCCCTTTCCTCACTGAATCTCATCAGCTTCATCAATCTAAGACCCAAATAGTCCCACATAAGGGCAAGAACTGCCTTAGCAGATTCTAGTCCCCTATAATTCCATTACAGATCTCCAATTATCTAAAAATCTGGTCCAGATGTTCCAAGAGAATAGCAATGACATAAAGTAGACTGGCATGAGCAACTGATGCCTGTATGACAAGCTGAGATATCTACAATTTCACTTACTACGTCACATGCAAGTAGCTTAGACTCTCCTCCGTCCCAGCAATGTGAAACAGGCCTGCTGTTCATTGTCCTAAGGATGCATATATGTGGAAATCAGAAATACAGATGTGAGTAGCGTACCATGGTCAGGAAAAGTCACTTTTGCTGCGATCATCTTGGTGAAACACATCTGGGCCATATAAAGAACAACGAGAGCACACATAGAATCTATCAAGCGGGGGTCATACACACACAAGTTCAAAATCATGTGCCATGGACATTCTTGTACCTCAGATCAAACACTATGAACCTGTCAAGCTGAGTGTCATACACGTACAAACTTGAGACCAGGCAACCATTGGCAAGAGATCTGACAAGAAAGCTCAATTAGCTTCCATCGCAGTTGCATTGAAGTGATTCTATCCTTCCATTCAGCTCATTGTGAACGACAACTTGTGAAATGCACCAAAGTATCATTAATTTGAACCATGGCCTCTCTCCAAAACCATTTGCAAGAGATGACTCTTGGGTATCCTTCTGAGACAAGAAACAGCTGCAAGCATCCCCAATTTCAACTAAATTCTTCTGAACATCATCTCAAGATATCATGAATAATCAGATCCATTGCTTTACTATACTTCTGGCCTGAACGTGAACCATGAAGCTTGACATCTTGATCATCTAGTTTCCACATTCAAATGTGTCCATTTTCAGTCACCTGCAAACACAAGGTTGTCTCTTGGGTGACAAGTCCAACTTGAGAAGAAACACATCTGTGCTTTGGATACAACAAAATGAAAGCATTCACATTCAGTACTAGTTGATAAAACCCTAAAGTTAGATCTGATGATATTCTTGACAAAAATGCTGAGGTTCAGCTAAAATTAGGTCAGGGGACTGGAAAGCTCACAAGAGAAAAGTGCAAAGGATCGTTCAAACCCATGACAACATGAAAGAAGGAAAACCCTAGAAAGACCGTCACTTTCTTTTGGCTCAAACGTGGAAGGATATTGGACTCTATTGTTGTTTGCGATTTGGAGAAAACTTGTCGAACGGCGTAAACAAAACCAGAAAGCAAAGAGAGAGAGAGAGAGAGAGAGAGAGAGAGAGAGAGAGAGAGCTTTTGGTAGGAGCTTCACGAGTGACCAGTATATTTGGACAGCGCTCAAGGCCTTCTCTTGTCGAAGAGAAGGCAGGCGCAAAGAATGTCTGTAGCAATGACAGGAAACCTGTCTCTTCTCAGCGCCTCGCCGGGGTATCTGAAAACGATGGTTTCGATACAAGTAGAGAGACCGAGTATTGCATATACATGGTCCTCTGCCCGAAATACAGCAATCCCTGCACTATCAGTATGGTCGAGTTCCATGGAGCGATGGACCTTATGCAGGAGGCCGGATGCAAGCAGAAAGACATGTTGCAGATGCAGCTGTAGCAGTGACTTCTCAGCAATAGAGGTTTGTTCATCTCCGTGTGTGTGTGTGTGTGTGTGTGTCCCTCTCTCTCCATGACTCAAGACTCATTTAGTTTCATGGAGAAAGGGATTAATGTTTGTGGATTTGACTCTTGATTGTATGGCAGCTGCAGGCAGATGTCGTAGGAGCATCTTCTGCAGAACTTCAGGAGGCTGAAGCATGTAAGTGAGCACCGCATTTCTACAATACAAGATGCTTGTAAAGTCTCTTGCATTTATCTGTACAGAGGAGAATGTTGAATCTGAAACATCGGCTTAAAGCTTTTCTTTTGAGAGTGCCAGTAGTTGAGCATAAATTCAAGCAACTTGAGCACAGATGAGCATCAAAGAAATCTACTTGAACCCATGTGAGTGTTTGTACTCTGACCCTATTGGGAAGGGTCACTACTCTGTTTTGAGAGGAAATGTCAACAACATAGTACCAGGAGCAATTGTTTTTCACTCATATGCTTCTTACTGAAAGAACTTTGGGCGCACTTTGGTACATAACAAGCAGATATCTGGCTCTCAGCAACCCAAGTCAGAATATATACTGATCTTATTAATGCAAAATTATGACAGTTCAAAGAATCTGGTGACGAATTTGTAGGGTGAAAATCCTGATAGTGATCTTTAGATCATCATTACAAACTGCCTAGAGCACATGGGTTATGTAAAGAAACAATCTGTGCTCGTCGTTATTCAGTAAGAGCTTTTGAGGTCATCACCATGCTATGGAAACATAGAACATGTTTCTGACACAATCCATCACTGAGTTTAGACTAAGCATAGGTATATTTGTTTGGAGCTGTCTGCAAAAGTTAAGATACAAATGGCAAGCCATTGTCAGGTGCATTTGAGCACAAGTTGTAACATGTTGGCAATATTGAAAATCAAGCGTAGTGACTGTTTTGTGTAGCATGATTGCATGAGTCATCATCAGGGGTTGATGTTTTCCATTTTGATCAATGTTTGCTATGGATCCTAAGAAAGTTGTTGATTCTGGATTACTTGGATTGCAGCTTTTGATGTGGGCAGGAATGGTATTCTGGTGGAGGATTATGAGGAGTTGTTACAGGTAGTCAATTCATAGACAGATGAGGCATTAGCAGTAATCTGGGCCTTTGGATTAACAGCTCTCGGTCCTATGTCCTCTTGTGTTGTGCATGTCTTCCTTTTCTTTTTCATTGTTTCTTTGGAACTACTAGATATGAAATCTGTATCTAATGTCAGTTTGCTAGAGGGTGAGCAAGATTACTTTGACAAAGATTGTACTAATTTGATCTTTTCTGTGTGCAGAACAAGGCAGAAAAAATCAGAGAGCAGTTGAATGGGACCTGCATTTTCCTCATTGGTATGCTTCACTTATGGACATATATAGAGTATCTATGTCTATGAGGAAGCTCCAGTGTTTGCTGGACTTGTATGGCATTGTGTTCTGTGATCTGACTGTTTCTTTGGTGTGGGTCTCATAGGTATGATGGGATCAGGAAAAACCACTGTAGGAAGAGTGTTGTCAAAAAGTCTGGGGTATTACTTTTTTGACAGGTACTTTTTCTGCCTCTAAGGCTTTAGCCATGACTTCATATCTTTTGGGATTCTGTAACTCATGGAGAACAGTTCATCTTCAAGTTAGGTGCATGCAAGTTTTTAGGCATTTCAGCCTGCTTAGAAATGGAGAGGCCTGTACTGAGGGCCCTGTTATGACCCTTTTACACCCCTATTACAATCCTGTTACTTCTTGGATTAAGCAATTAAGCAAAGTCCTGAAGGTATTTCCTATGATACTCTATCCATGCCATTATGGTGGAGGAGATCTATTGCTACAGTTTAGAAGTTTCTTAGTTCTGTCTCTGAGTGGGTGTCACTTTGTTGGCTCATGAAGAGCAGTGATGAGCTTGTTGAACAGGCAGCTGGTGGCACTTCTGTTGCTCAGATTTTTGAGGAGTCAGATGAAGAAGGTTTCAGGAAAGCTGAGGTATGCCCAGATCTTGTCTGCAAACATGTAGTATTTAGCTGGATCAAGTCATCCTCTTGGTTTGAGATAACATCAATGTTTTCATGAATAGCAGACATAGCTGTTCCATTCCCCTTGGTTGGCCCCTACCACATGAAGGCCCATGTACCTGCAGGCTGCTGACAGCAATTGCTGTAGAGATGGATACTGAAGTCTGCTCTAAACTGCTTCCTAGAGAAGGAGACAACAGCAGAGCTAGTCCTTCTGGCAGTGCTTTTTTTTTCCCCAATAATAATCTTAAATGGCACTATTTTTTTTCTGACCGCAGTTCATGATGGGGTATGGAGCAGACTGAGGTACTACGTCAATTATCAGCATTGGGTCGTTTAGTTGTTGCGACAGGTGGAGGTGCTGTAATAGAACCTCACAACTGGTGAGTGGCCTATCCCTGTTTGTCAGATGTGAATTAGAGATTCCATGTTGGTTACCTGTTGACTGGGTCCTTAGGATTGTTGGATGTAAGATTTATTTGGTGGAAGAAACCTTCTGTTTTAGTAGTAGCTCTGTGCTCATCTGCAGAATTTGTGACCTGGTTTGCAAGACTTTGACACTCATCCACTGTATCATATTGGAGAGCCTTGGTAGTCTCTTGCTGTCAAAGCCATATTTTATCATGTAAATGCCAGGTTAGCTTATTGCATAAGGGCATGTATTGGTGAAGGGGATACTTGAGACATGGAATTGTGGTATGGCTTAATGTCCCATTGGATGCCTTGGCGAAGCGGGTGACAGCTGTGGGCACTGAATCCCGACCACTTTTACCTCCTGATGCTGCCCAACATCAGGTGTGTTTTTTGAGGCCCCTCATCTTGGGGATGTCAACTATTTGATTTTGGCAGTGTGCGCCTTGAAACATATTCAGTGCTCTGAGGAAAGTTTGCACAATGTACTGATCGCAAGAATTGATTGTGAGGCAGCCATTTGTTGAAAGCTGATAGGGGATCTGAATTTGTTATGCTGCAAGGCTTTTGCACGTCTGGCAAAACTCCTGGAACAACGGGGTGCTGCTTATGGCCATGCTGATGCAACAGTGTCAATTCAAGGTAGTTCAAACTGCAATTCAGTTGCTGAATTGATTTCACATAGAGAATTATCTCTCAATCTGGGCTGTAATTGAAGACTTTGACCCTAGCAGTTATTCAAAAGAGAATCTGGATTATGCATGAGGCCAATGGTGACATGCTCACCTAGACATATTATCAAGGTTGAGTGTATCCAAGTAAAATACTGAAGGTCATTGGCATTGGTGGGAAGGGCAGTGTTAGCAGAGGAGTTGGGCATTGTGGACTATTCCGAAATCACACCAACCATGATTGCTCTGCAGGTACAGAGAATTTATTAGCTACATAAAAGTTAAGGCGAACAACTAGCAGTAAGAGTTGAGGGATCTGACAACTCTGCCATCATAGGAAGCTGATTAAAACAAACCACCCAGTAAGGCAGCTACCAGTATTGACCTGTGCAGTGCAGTGCAGAGTCTAATGAGTTGCATTTGGTTGTTGTGTGATGTGCAGGTACTGGAGGAAATTGATAAGCTTTTAATTGAGAAAGAATGCAAAATGCCAAAAGTGCGCTACTAATTAGCAGACCACATGGGAATTTGCGTGTTTATAAGAGAATAAGATTGGACTCACAGCCTCTTTACATGCCACACTCATTACATACATTATAACCATGGTCAGAAGACTAATTTCTGCATTCTTCTTTGGTGAATTTAGTTTGTTGGTTCAGATCTGATTGAAAATGAGGCAGTCTTGCATTAGGGGAGATCAGTTTATCATTCTGACCATTATAGCTCTGTTTACAAATGATTGTTACTTTTGTCTGCAAATGAATACTCAGTGCCCTGGATGGAAATGCAACATTCCTTGTTGAAGCAAATAAGTCACTTAAAAATGTTATCTATGGTCTCCCTTGCTTTTGGGTCAAAAAGTACAGGAAACCTAGGAAGAGCATTTTACTACAGCTTGTCATACCTGATGTCCTGTAGATGTGAATGTTGTTGATAACAAGTAGAATGGTGACAAGAAAAACTTGTGGTGGCTTGATGTCCTTGAGGTGCTTCCAAAAGCAAAACAAGGGGGCATGTTTGATGGTGTGCAAAGAGAGCCCAAGATCAAACCTTGTACTATCAAACATGGTTAGTTAACTCTTATGGTGCAGGAAATGTTTTGAGCAAGAACTGTTTTGAATAAGATCCCTAGAGTAGAGGGCATGAATGTCATAATATGTCTGGACGGTGGCAGGACTGTGTCGCAGTTTTTCTGGCTTCTAGTTAAAGATTTGACTCTTTGGTTTCAGCATTGGATGCAGAATCTGAAGGCCTACAATTCTTCTTCCCAGTCACATGCAGGTACAATTGTTGGACCTTACAGTATAGATAAATGAGCAATGTGTAAGAGCAGTTGTTGAAAACGAGTTTTCTGGGGTTTTGAAGGTTAAATTACCTTTAATTCTAACACTGAATTAAACACAAGTCGTCAGAGCAAGTCCACCACCAACAGTATTATGCCCTACAAAGAGTAATTTGGATGAAGTTCAGGCTTTAAAAGCAGCTAGCAACAGCAAAATAAACAGCCTATAAAGAGAATTTGGGTGAAGTCAATTTTTCACATACGCAGGAAAGGATATAATGCTCTTCAAAATGATAAGGAAAGAAATGATTGGCTTTAACTGGTCACACTTTTTTGGATGTGGTGAAGGATATGATGCTCTCAAAAAAGGCCTGAAAAGAAATATGATTGGCTCACAACTATTTTGGATTCGGTAGACTCTGATAAAGGTTCACATCTTGGGTTTGGGTGGGTCAAGAACATGAAGTAAAGATTGTCATCATAATGTAAAAGAGATTGTTGAATGATTACAAGACATTGGAAAAATATACTAAGGTTCAAGGAAATAAATTTCAATTAAAAAGTGTTTTGAAGGTTGCTTTGAGATTCTGTGAAAAATCAAAGCTTAGTATTTTGACTTGGAATTCAACAATTTTTTTGCTTTGGACCTTTTTGATATATTCCATGGGTATTACAACTATCCCCAAGAGAAAAGAGTTCTAAAAGGAAGTTGGTTGGTTGAACACACATAGGAAAAGAAGAAAAGAGGTAGATCATATTTCAAGAAACTTTGGATTTCATATAATTGTGGTACTTGTCTAAATGTTACACAAATTGGCCTTGAAGTCCTTGTGCTTGAGAGACATCCAAATTTGGGGATATTAGATCAATGATCATTGCTGCTCAGTACTGTAATATAAACTGTAAAAACCTGTTAGAATTTTTTTAGTGTATTTGGAGTCATGTCAGAGAGTGCAATTTTACCTCTGCCAAGAGGTGGGCATTTCTGGGCATTTCTTGGTTTTTGGGTTTTTCTCATGATACCTGGTGGGTATCACAGGTTATCATTGTTATTATTTTTGGGTGGGCCGGTTTTCAGGCTGGGTGCCTCTGAACGGCCTCAGAGTGGGGGTGTTCCTGAAGAAAGCACCCACCCCAGGTGGAGTGTGCCCCTTGGGGGCTGATGTTAGGTGTTAAACAATTCTCAAGAGGGCAGAGTCGGAGAAAAGCCTCCTTCATATGAATCTTACAGTTCAATGATAGTTGTTGGAGAGAGAGAGAGAGAGAGAGAGAGAGGAGGCATTTGCAATTCCTGCAAAAGACTACTGCATGAAAGTACAGATGGTCATGAAATTACATTTTGATGTGCAGGATGATATAAAGATGGTCTTGGTCATCTTTATACCTCATATGGTCCACGAGGTTGCTTCATGTCCTGTTCACCAATGGATCAAACAATCTGCCTAATACATCATGAAGTTGTTAGTTGAAACTCTTTGAATCCTCAACCATCAAGAGAGGTCAGAAAGGGGAATCCAAACTGGCCAACAAGTGTTCCCCAACCATTCCCTGGAGTTATGTGCACACCTTACTAAACAGAAGAGAAATGGTGAAAACTTTGAAAGAGAGGCCAGTTCTCAAGTGCCCTTTCAAGACATCCAGGACACACTGTAGCTATTGCAGCGTTGTATCATAAGGGATGGAACAGAAGGGAATTTGAATGTCAGACACAGTACAATAGGGCTCATGTGTGTCTGGGGGGGAAAGAGGCAGAGTAGAAACCAGACCTGCCATGCTAGCAACTATTGCAGGTTTAGCTGTGTATGCTGCTAAAGTCTTCATCCTATACCCACAAACATCCAACGGCAATATTGGCAACAAGAAAACACATGAATGAGTTGATTGCAGAGACAATTCCACAGCAGCACGTTGAAGGTAACCATTGTGACAGTTCCAGCAAACCCCAAAATTAACATGACAAGAATGAGTGCAGCATAACCTTAACATTGTTGCTCACAAAGTACCAGACCATCATCACCTTCTCATGAATTGCAGTGACTAGCTGCCATGACACCTCACTGACTTCATCAGCTTCTGACAGTGGGTGTAGATATGTACATAGTATTCGCTCAAAAAATTGGGCACACAGTTATAGAATCTTCTGTTTCCAGAGTTTCTGTCATATTTCCAGAAGCAACAGCAAGACTCAGTAACAACAGACAAAAAATTAAGAACGTCATTTAAGCCCTCATGAATAGTGAATGGAGAAGACAGCATATTACCATCCAAAAACCTAAACCCCAGTACCTTGGGGGCTGATAAGAGTATAATCTCTCTCATGGACAAGATGCAGCGCTAATGCAGAAAAGGAGCGTCGTAACCAGTTCCAATACTGCAACTATGCTGCAATTCTGCGTATATCGTGAAGGAAAGACAGCTTCTCTTGTCAGAGCAACTTCAGGATTGCGAAGAAAAAGGACTATGAATATCTTTTCTCACAACAGCAGAAGAAAGCTGATCCAGATAGCTATACAAAACAAAAACCGTAGATCCTTGGAAGAAACATTCCCCGCGCCGCCGCTCATGCAACAAAATTACTGAACCGCGATGTCCACTGTTTGCTTGTTGTTTTTGGGGTTTGCTGTCTGTCTCCCCTTGACGAACTTACAAACAACTTCAAAGATTTCCAAAAAACCATCTCGTTTTTTTTTTGGTTTGGCTTTGTGTTAAAGTATCTTGCTCTCATGATGGAGGTTTGGTTACAGAAAGAGAATGCTTACAAAATGCAGAAGCGAGAGCATCATCTGTTTGTTGTCGGTGTCTATTGTGGCAGAAAGAAAGAATTTCAACAAGATTCCAGTGTTTTTGAAAAACAAATTGGTGGTCTCTGACAGGAATTCCGCGATGCTCATCGCGTTTTGAAGTCTCCAGAAAGGAAACCCCTTTTCATCGCATAGATTGCTCCAAATCTTAGCTTCTCCGGCAGCATTGCGACGAAGAGCAGCAATTGTGGTAACCGCGATGCGAAAAAACTCCAAAGCTCTGCTGCGTTGTAAAGACGTTTCAATTCTGATCCCCGAGACGTTGGAAATCGTACTGTGCCAAGGACCCCATTATAACCCATATTGTTTGCATTGAAAGAAAATAGATTTATATAAACAGTATTTGGTCTACTGCCATCGTCTCTTCGGAGACATCTGATAAAATTGGAACGATACAGAGAAGATTAGCATGGCCCCTGCGCAAGGATGACACGCACAAATCGAGAAATGGTCCAAATTTTTTGAGTTTCTAGTTTCTAACCGGGACGTGGACCAAGTTTTCTTTATTTCTATTCCTTATAGTGCAAAAATGAGAGGAATAAATCTCTCTACATTGTCCAAAATGTTTTTGCTAACAAATTAAAAAATTGTCCAAAAATTTTGCTTTTTGTTTTTTGATGATGCCAAATGGGCACAAATCTTTTGGAATGGTCCAAAATTATCTTGGTAAGAAATTAAGAAATGGTTTAAAGTAACTCACAGGAAACAATTTGGCATTGGATTCCAGTTCATTAGCTAACCATGCTGGTCAACTTAGTTGGTATTTTACTACCTACCTACTAACAGCCTACCAGCCTGTAGCTAACTACTAACTATCTACATCCATCTACTTACATGGTAGTCACCTGTTTCCCTTCCTACCTACCTACATACCTTCCTACACACCTACCTAAAGGACCTGTTCTCTACAGGATAGGTTACCAAGGTGACATCAAATCAACTTACATTTTAGGGCTCTTGTTCTGCTTGTTGAATGTCACAAGGATTACAGTTTGTAGGTCCACTGATACCTGGCTTTCTTGGCTCTTCTGTGCCAGAGACAGCACCACAAGTCACTGCCATCAGTGCTCATTCCAATAGCCAAAGATAAACATCCTTGTGTTCGCTTACTCTGTTCACAAGACGAAGAAGATCTGTACTTAAGCTCAGCAAAATCTGCCAACTTGACAACTCTTGCAATGTGTAGACAAACAGATATATGTTCCTCAGATAAGAGAAGCCCCTGAACACTTTCTTGCTCAGAGAACCTAGTGCAAGTGGCAGATGTCTCACTTCTCCTTTCTTCTCAGAGAAAACCTGTTTTTCCCCTGACCCTAATCAAATAGCATGTTAAACAGACAAAAAAATGTTCTTCTTGTTGCTTCCATGATTTCATCAGGTTGCAGAAATAGGGCACCATGCATAGAATCTCTTCATAAATAGTTAGTTCTGAGCACTGTCTGTAGAGTTTTGGGGGAGATCATCGTCTGGAAAATGAAACCCAATTGCTCCCCTCTTCTCTCCTGTACCCAGGCAGCGGGTACAGTAGCTTAATCCGCAGCCCCGACAATCCCAGCACCATTGTGGCCACTCTCCCTTGGGCAACATGATCTGCTCCTTGAAGTTCAGGCGACCTCGGCCAGAGCATCTGTTGCACCTCACCTTCCCTTGTCCCTTGCAAATCGTGCATGGAGGTTCTGGCAGTGATCTTGGTTCTCTTTTCACATTAGATTCAGTCTTCACAATCCACCTTCGTTGATGTCTCAGCCAGGCACCTGCCATAAGATTTAAGCCCTCCAGATCTGCAAGGATTCTCCCAGGAAAGAACACAATCCTACACCAACTGGGCACTTGTGACTCCATGATTGCTACTTTCTCCGATCCCAGGAACAATGAGGATGATGCACTCAGCCCCACTATTGGAACTGCTGGTGCTATGAGCACTGCCATCACTGAGCAAATGCAGCGACAATGCTCTATTTGTAGCATTCAAGTCACAACTTGCTGTTCTTTTGTGGTCATGAAGGTGAAAAGATGAGCTACTCATTGGAATCTTATTTGAAAACTTGGTTTTTCCATGGCACTTTGCTCATCCCTGTAGAAAGCGAAGAAAAAGAGTTCAGTGTGGTGGTATGCTGATATCGCGAAATCAATATCATCCTGCAAGCAAATGCAATACATAAAACTGAAGAAAAGCATCATCATTGCTATTTGCCCTAATCTTCATGCCACCAATTGCCAGAACCAGAACTCCAGATCCCATGAACATTCCTGATCCCCTTGTGCATACAGTTGAATTTTGAAGGCCTGTGCCCTATGAAGCAAATCTGCTGCACACCAGTTCAGACTGATGCTAACAGCAACATCATCTTCGCTATTCATTCCATTGACTTCAATCACATGAGGTCTGAACGTCCACATGATCATGTTACATCATGTCCACATTATCTAGCTTACATCCAACATTCTCCCACTGCAGTAATATAGTACTGCATGTCTTGATCACTTGCGCCACAAGTTCATCCTCTACAACAGTTCCACGATTCAAAATGCCATTTCCGGCAGAGATTAAAAAACTACCAGAACATCCTGGCATATCAGACCCGTTTGTGCTCGCAAATCCTGGCATACCACGACCCGTTTCTAGTACAAAACCATTGTCCCAGTAATCTTGACATACTCCTGAGTTCAGAGATCTTTATGAAGAATACGGACAGAGACACCCAGATGTTCATGGTAAAGTGGAAACTTACAATTTCCCTTCCAGTGCACACGAAAAAAGAGGCCGATACGCAAGATCTCAACCTCTGCTACCAGGAACTTCTTGTCTTCAGCAGACAGAGCACCCCGCCTTGAAAATCTTTTCTCCATCGCCACGTCCAAGCTCCACCTGGAAAAGCCATGGAGTCGTCTGCGCCACAACGTCCGTTGCCTTCACGCCCGCCTGCAGAAGCTTTAGGGTTTAGAGAACCCTAAAACGCAGGCAATCGCTTCTGATCGTGAGCCTTACCATAACCGCCGGTTCTCTTCAAGAACTTTGTGTGAAAAAAGCTCCTCTTCAAAACAGGTGAAGTGAAAAAAAAGGCCAAAATTTGAATATGTGGATTTAACTAATTAATTATTGCTAGAGCTCCTCATTTTGTTGGAAGGGTTTTTACTTTCATGTATTTTTTTTAAAAAAAATTGCAATTAATTACAATTGTTTTTTGACACCATCATTTTCATCAAACAAATTATGAACTCCCCACAATTCTCCTAAAACTATCCCAAAGTCATAACTCACGACCACTAAAATATGAAAAAAAATGAAGGGAATTTTTTTGCTTTGTCGCTACAATATGTGAACTTGTTGTCAACAAGTAATATACATCCAATTTCAAAGTTTGCATACCTCCTTGGAAAATGATTTTGGAGTCTATTTCTGTTGTTCGTTTTCTCCCATGTTATATGGTGCCAAATTTATTTGTCTTCAAAGGGATACTTCAAAAGATTATTTTGATATGTCTATACATCACAATATATTCTTTGCACATTAAAAATAAAAGATAAAATGTAAAACATTACGGAAAAATCCAAGGGAATCAGGATGGATCATAAGGAAACACAATGCATTGCTAGATTTGACAAATTTGCAAATGAAACATGAACCCTTTGCAAAAATTATAAATTGTATCGTTCTGTCAGTTGCACTTGTGTAGTTGGCTTTGGTTGAAACTGTAGAAACTGTAGCAATCAAAACAAAGTGTGTGTCACATTGTAGCCTTGCCATTTACATTTAAAAGTGTCTTAAGGCAAAAGAAGAATTATGAAAACTCAAATATTTCACCATGCAAAAATATAACCTTACGAAAATCCTCTAAAAGAAACCGAAATGCTTCAAGATATTATAACTCTATAACTAATCTCAAGTTTCAACACAAGCCAAAATATCATCTTTTAAAAATCCTCGTATTAAAATAGACCTATTACCTAGGGGCCAAAATCCCTTAAGCTACTATACTCTATAATGAATCTACATACAGTAGTCGTGCCTTGGTAGGCAAGGTCAATAAAGTTAGTGTTACATTTGTGTGGAAAAACATAACAAATGTCATATTTATAAAAGATATTGATGGAGGGACTTAATAGGAAACAACAAGTGAGTGGTTACACACACATTCACAAGTTATAATGTATGCATGCTAACTTTATGAGCTATCATAAGGTTAGCGTGTGGGGGTAACCACTTGGATTAGATGGGTTTGGATATTTTGTTTTGTTGTTACTTGTTTATCACCATCACATGCATGCATGATAGTGGTGGGGGTAAGCTCCATAGATGAACCTTGAGCACGATACACACCAATGAATAGTGTTACTTGTTATTATCTTGATGCTTCTCAATATCATGGACGAAGAGATGTACAAATAAAACTTAAAAATTAATTAGTGCGAAGTGAATTTGATTTTGGAACACAAACGACTCATCTTCTAGAATCACTCAATATAATGATAACACAAAACATGAAAATCCTTCTTGATATTAGAAACACGACACATGCATTCAAAGTATTGATACTATTGACATCTTGCAGATAAATATACATCAACTAGTAGTAACTCCTATTGTTGTCCAAAGTTGTAAACAATTAAAACACATTCCAATACTTTTCAAATCCAACGTGAGTAGGTACTTGTCAAACATCATAGTGACCCCAATTTTAGCTTAGTTCTTGACTATGACTAACAAACATGTAATTAGAGTTGGTTCCAAACATGAACACTTGCAAGGCACAAGGTCACACACCATTTCAACACCTTAAAACTTCATAGATCGTGGGTCCATCATGAGTTTGTCCCACTTTTAGCTTGGTTCTTGACTATGACAAATAAACATCTAATGACATTTGGATCCAAGCAATGTGCACATTTGCAAGGCACAAGGTGGCAACAACCCATCTATAAGATGAGCCCCAATTGAAACTCTTATGCTTGAGCACTCAATTGGAATTTCCTCCTTTTCTTGCATCTCTTCTTCTCCAACATCTCATTAGTACAACATTCGTGGACCTAAGCTTGTGAAGGTGATCATTTTCTCTAGTTTCCCACTTTTAGAACATCAAGGGGGAAAAAAAATTCTTTTGGGTTTCTCACAAGACAATGCAACTTTTCTCATTGTATGAAGTTTCATTGATGTGCATGTAGGAATGACATCCATGTCAGTATAAGGAGACATTGCAACTCTTCTAACATGAAGTTTGATTGATGGGCATGTGTGGTAATGACATTCAATTTAGCATTTGGAGAAATTGCAACTCTTCTCACATGAAGTTTTGTTCATGTGTGTGTAAGAATGACATCCTCCAAGTTAGTATGTGGAGAAATTGCAACTCTTCTCACATGAAGTTTTGTTCATGTGTGTGTAAGAATGACATCCTCTAAAGTTAGTACGTGGAGAAATTGCAACTCTTCTCACAATGAAGTTTTGATTTTGTGGTTATGTAGGAATGACATCCAATTGTGGAGTGGAATATATAAAGCAGTGCATGATGGAATCATGGTTGGGCAGGAGGAGATTGGTGCTGCTGATGATGTTATTGATGATCACAGTAATAGGGGGTGTGCAACCAACAGCTGCTGATCATGTGTGGATCCAAAACCAAATGGGGGAAACATTGGAGGTGCATTGCATGTCTGGGGATGATGATCTAGGTTGGCAAATACTAGCAAATGGGCAAATCTATGGTTTTGGATTCTCACAAAACGTTTGGGGGACAACTCTGTTCTGGTGCATTTTTAGAGCTCAAGGATATTTAGATCACCACCAGGATGTGTTCAAGGGAGTAAACTATCTGCATCACACATGCTGGTGTACTGTTTGCGATTGGGGGGTATCTCCATCAGGATTCAGATGCAATAACAAATTGATGGCAGGATGGGGCAAGCACACAGCCAAGAATGCTGTCAAGCAGCTGGTATGAACATCATCAGCCACTTTGATCCAAGTTCTGATCACTACAGCTTAAATAAATTGCAATCAATGAACACACCCATGTGGTGGTTTACGGGTTAGGGTTTCGGGTCAGCTCTTGTTTACTCATTCAATTCGTGTGGAACTATTTCTTGTTCAATCCTGAATTTGCTGTTGGGAATGGAAAGCTGTTCCTTTGGCAATGGATGCTTTATCTTGACAATGTGAATGTACTGCAGACTCCGGCCAATGTTGTGAATGCTCAAATCATGCCCTGAAGAACTTGGTCCTGCACATGATTCATCCTCAAATCATTGCCATGAAGAACTGGAGGATCATATGAAATACTGTTAAATTCGAGTGGATGATTGACTACATTGATTATCCAAGTCCTGAAATAAGAATAATTTGGTACAATCTAAAATCTGACCATCATGTTTACATAAACATATTTACGAAATGGTTTGTAGTTTTCACTGCAATCTGACGCCTTTTCTGGCTTGTTTCATTGTGCTTACGCTCATGTCACCATGCTATAAAGTTGCAATAAAGTTTGTGAACATCATTCAAGGATCCGTGCCTCTCCCCAATCCATATGCCCATATGCCAAGAAAGAAGTTGCAATATTTAGATTGTGAACATGCCATTCAAGGATCCATCTCTCCCCAAATTTTCTTGTTTCAAGCAATTGGACCTCTTGCAAATACAAGCTTTGTCAAGATGCAGATACATTTCTGCTGATATTTGCTTGCACAATCTCCTGAAGAATTCCTCATCATCTGATCATGGTGTCCAGAAGTAGTAGTAGTTGTTGCTTGGATAATGCTTTCTTTGTGAAGCTTCTTCCATGTGACCAACTTATATCTCAAGTGAGTTTCAAAACTCCCAATTAGATCTCGAAGAAAACCATGAACAACATGCACGAATTCCAATTTTCTGGTCAGAACTCAGATGCACTAGATGACTGTAGAGTTCTACAACAACATGAAAGCTATCAAACTGGTATGTCAATCTGCAGCTGATATTTTGCATCAATCCGAGACCAAGTCTTGCAAAGTTCATGTGAAGGAATTAGTTGTTGCAAAAGAAGAGACTTCTCTGGAGTAGCAAAAAAACACACACGACAATGGAGTTGCAGATCTTGTTCATGTCATCTTGATCTATTTTGTGTAGAAATGGTACAACAGCTTAGGACTCCCCAGCTGCTGGAGCTGCAGCAGCTCCGTGATGTGTAATGGGGGGCGAAATGATCAATGATTATTTGGTTTATTTTGATGAGTTTGATTTTTTTAGGGTTTTTCTTTCTCAAGCTGCTGTATGGCTTCTTCGGCTTCGTCTCGCTTGGCTTGCTCCTTCTCCAAATAATAGAGACGCTCGGCTTCCGGCATGGTTTTCATGATGGACTTGATCCGGAAATTTATATCATCCAGCTTCTCGTACACGATGTCGCTAGTGAACATACCCAAGAAGACGAGTTTCAGCGTGGCCCAGCTCTCGTAAAGCGGCAGGAGAATAATAACTGCCGAGCCGACGGTACCCCAGATGATAGCAATGGCGGCCCAGAAAGCGAAGTAGCCCTCGCTGAAGACTTTAGCAGGCAGAGCGAAGATGGGCCAGATGATGACGATGACGAGAGTAAACCCGACGCCCCACTTGATGATCCAGTTACGCGCGTGGTTCAGCTTTTCCTCGCTGTATTCCGATTCCGGTACATCGCTGCTGTTGAGTTCCACCAGGGTGATGTGCTTGGTGGACTCCCAGTCGTAGTTTTGTGGAGAGATGAAACTCATGATAGCGTGGATTGCTCCACCGGTCAAGATCGACACCAAGTTGCCCGCCAACATGGGAGCATTTCTTCCCGTGGTATCCAGATTCACTCTCCCGTACTCCACTTTGGTCACAGTGAGCCAGACGATGATACCCGTGATGCAGCCGACGACGGTGCCGGTGATGGCGCCCGTGGCGTTCGCCTTGGGCCACAGCAGAAGGAAAGCCACCGGTATGACGGCGGAGCCGATGAAGACGCCCATGGCCAAGTACATCCAGCCCAACGACACGCCCGCCTTGTTCAACAAGACCGCTAGCACGCCCATGAAACAACCGAACAAGAGTACCACTGTTCTCGACGTCCGCAAGATCTGCTTCCCTGTTGCCTTCGGGTTGATGTATGTGCGGTAGATATCGTAGGTGCAGAGCGACGAGACTGCGATCAACTCTGCCGATCCAGCTGAAGTCACAGCCCTGCACCACGACATGCATTTACCCAGTTAGCTCAGAACGTCACATACCCATAAAGCACTCAGAGAAAATTTGTAGTGTATGTGGAGGGCACTTTATATCCATCAATCTCCCTCCTAGAAAGTGGGAGCAATATTACGCCTCTTCCTCGAGGATGGGAGGGAAATTATGCCTACTTGTAGGTGTAAGAACCCTCCCGCTATTGAGGAGTAGGCATAAGAACCCTCCCATTCATAAGCCTCATGATCTACATAGATAGTTCATGATAAATTTTGCCTCATGCTTTACTACAGGTAAAGCCCATAGGTGAGAGACATTCCCAAAATTCGGGGCCAGACTCAGCTATTGCCTCTTCCTAGGCCCATTATTTTGAGAATGCCCACACCGTAGGGCTTTACCTGACCAAGATAATGAGGCATACCTTACCAAGCAGAAGTTAGAACCTTCATAGTAGATAACGAGGCACACATTACCAAGCATAACCTTCTTGCACAATTTCAAATTAGGTCAGGTTTTTTAAGTATAGGCTACGGCACCCCTGTCAGGGGTTCCTACTGTAAGTGGAGCCCAAGGTGTTGTAGGAACCCCTGATAGAGTGCCTTACCCGGCTTAACAACCGAGGTATTACTTTTTTAAGAAATGCAGGTCACATAGTCTTACAGCCCACATCCCTGCTTGCAAGGATCTTCCATGCCTGGAACTGGAAATTATGGTTTGGGGGAGATGCCCCCTTTTGCACTGTGAAAAGCAGTTGAGGTTGTTATACAGGTGAATGGTAGAAGATCCCATGTTGTACAGAACATGGGATATTCTGTTGTTATTGCTCTCATTCCCATGCCATCAAATAAACACAATACCCACTGGACCTGCAATTCACCTAAACATGATGAAAATCCGTGTTAAAGAGCTTGTACAATAGTGGGTGTCGAACCAGTGCTTATCTCAACAGAGATTAGAGCTAATGGCATGATTAGGAATCAGCATTGATGGCTAGGTATACACATGGTTGACCTAGAACATTTGCTGATGAGATTAGTACTGATCCAAAAACTGGCCTTGGGGAGATCGTTCGTTAGATTAGCACTGATCTTTTGGATGGTCTTCTAACGCTTTCCCTCTCATTACACTTTCATGTTTTTACATAAGCAATAACACAAGCAGTTGACGTGTAGAAATGGCATCAAAGTTAAATGGAGGATGATCGTCTCTCATTGGTTCATTCAAATTAGCATTGATCATAATAAGGGATGATTTCAAAGACGTAAAGCACTGCATGGATTTTTCTTTTGTATTTTCAGCTCCCTTACCTGCCTGAAGAAACCTCTTTTCAGCAAGCGGGATCTTCTGCGGTGGAAGGTACCAGCCAAGCTGTAGTGCGATCATTTGACCAGCGAAAGGTACCAGCCAGCCTGTCACTATTTCTAAAAAGTGAAAACATCCCAGCTCTGCTTTAACCAGTAAAAGGACCTGAGTACAGGCCCTTCAGTGATTTCCACCTGTTCCCTTGGCCTACCGGCCTCGGGCACAAATCTCAAATCACTGAAGGGCCTGTACTCAAGCCCTTCTCCTATATACATAAGAAAAGGTTTGACACCCACTAATGCAGCAGGTGGATACTTGGGGAGACAAACTCATGGGTGTGCAGAACTTCTTACATGAACAGCATGGTGAGGAGGAGTACAGCGCCGCCACTGCCCATGAGGGCGGTGGCAGTGGCAGGGGGGACTAGCCCGCGTCCGGCTTCAGTTGCAGTAATGGGTAGATCCAGTGCCAAGGCGCCGAGACCCAGTGAGGTCGCCAGCGAGAATGGCACTGCAAACCACACCAAGCCTCCCAGCAGATAGCCCTTGTGTGTCGAGGAAGGCCTTGCAGCAATTGCACTCATCCAGTAGCCCTATTGTTGCAGTACAGCAGAAAAACAAAACAACACCCATGAGCATCACTTCGTCTCCAGCTACCAGAAGCATTTCTGGGTGCAGCATAAGAGATGCTGATCAAGTCTCAGTGCAGATCAAGGACTCCGAGAGGCACAGCAGGTCTTATAAGATTCTAGACTCACAGCTAGCACTTGACGATCTGAAGGACTACAGTACTGGAGAACATCATGGGTCGAAGTTCTGCTTACATTGTCAACGAAGACTGTGCCAAAGTTTCCGACGATGTTGATGATGCCGAAGACGAGGCCTCCGGTGCTGAGCATGGTGAGGTAGGAGCCTCCATTGTTGCCGCTTACTGGGCCGCAGGCTTGACCGTGGTGGTTGATCGGTTCGGTGCAGACACGAGATCCGCTAGCGACTGCCGAAAGCTTCTGGTACACATCCTTTGGGCTGCCAAGCTTGGGACTCGCGACGTAGACCAGGTAGACGAAGATCACCAGCACCACATGCACTGCAGAAGACGTTGCAGTACCACAGGCATGAGGAGATCGTGAAGAAGAAGCTCAGCTGAAATGATGCAAAACATCATCATCGTCATGAGCAAGCAAATGCAGAGATGCATGTAGTTTGCGGAGGAGGTACGTACCGACAGCGGAATGGATGTAGCTGGCCAAGAAAGTTGCCTTGAGTCCACCAGCAAGAGTGTAGACGATGACGCCGAGAGGGATCAAGAAGCTGGCGGCATACAAGTTCATGCCGGTCAGCGCGTTCACCACGGCGGAACCACCCAGCAAAAGCATGGCGGTGACGATGATGTTGGTCATGAAGCAGAACAGGAGGAACGTCATGTGAGCAGCAAATCCCCATCTGGCTCGCACTATCTCGCAGATTGTATGCGCTGCTGGTGCCTTCCTCTTGATCTCGATCGCCAGAACGCCGAACAACAGCACCTGGATTGTCGCACCGCTAGCATACCAGAAGGGACCACTCACCCCATACTCCCATGCGACGTTGGAGCTTTGCAATATCGTAGCAGCCCATGTCCACTACCACAACAATTGCAGAGACAACCCAACACAGAGAAAACACAATATCTTCTTATTCACGAGCAGCTGGTCATATTCTTTGGGGTGGTCAAGAATTCTTGTGCAGACTGCAGGTCGAGACTTGATCATGATTCACGGATCATATTCTCGAGTGTCCAGAAAGAAAGCAAAGTCTCTAGGAAATGTTCAAAGCAGCTGGTGGGTCATGATCTGCTGCAGAGAATTATCAGCAAAAAAATTGATGGAATGTACCTGAGAAACAATGACACTGGCGATGAGACCGGTCTTGATGTTGCGTCCGGCAGTGTTGAACCATTCGGAGTTGTGTCTGGAGCCAACATATCTCTTCTCCAACCACACCTGCAATGCCAAAACCAATTGAACTTCAGTCTTTCTGTTCCTAGATCATCATCTTTCCGCATGTACTAGTTGGACTCAAACTGCAAGCACTCTGCAGCATGCAGCCGTCGTTGCATGCAGCTGATCCTTCCGCAACACGAAGAAGAAAAAACAGCCGGAATCAAGAGTCAGAAATCTATATATGTCGCAATCTGAGCTGCAAACTCGATCCACATGCTATGTTTCAACCTCGACGATATAGACATGAACGATTCGACATTGTAAACTCTTGAACTGCACTCGCTGCTTCAGGAAATGAATTTAGCTGGCGCAGCTTAGAGTACTTGTGTTGCAAGAAGATGGAATCTGAATAATCATATGAGAGCTAGTGAGGAGTATACTGTACCAAGAAGCTGGTGAAGAAGGCGAAGAAGGCACCAAATCCGAGCACGACAGCATAACCCACACCTTGACCCAGCAACGGCTTTCCCCCAAAGAAACTGCTGTCCCTGGTACACACTCCATCTACCACACTATAGTACTTGCCACCCCATGGCAACCCTGGTGGACAAATTTCTGCTGCTGCCATGATAATATATTTTTTGCAGGAGTAGTTCTGATCTCAGTCAAGTCGATCAAGATCACAAATTCACAGGAGCTGCATGAGCTTGCACTGCTACTCTAGATGGTGATGAATATCGATGAGGAGCAATTGATCTGCTGTTTGCTGCAATCATGTGGATTTGACGAGATCTACAAAGTGTTTACTGCCACATTTGACTCTGAATTTCTTGTCTGATTTATATTGCAAGGGGGTGGGGCAGGGTTTTTTGGTCAGTTTCCTTGAGTCTAGTACATGAGCTAATTCCTGTTTTGTCTTAACTCTAAATGCGGGAAGTATGCGAGAAGTTTTGGTGTATTGCGAAGTACAGATATAATAATAGTATGGAACAAACTGCCAACCTTGCCATGTTTAGCAATTGCGTCAAGTGCATGACACAGATTTGCTAAACTAAAGAAAACAATTTGTGCGAGCATTGCCGACGGCCGGCAGCCGCCTCTCTCCTCTTCTGTTTCTGTGACTGCGTCTTTGGATGTGATTCAAGGGGTGCTTAGCTTGCTCACCAGCTGGGCTCCTCTGCACTGTTGTACCTACCTACCAGGCACTTTTATTTCATCCCTTCCATCTTCCACTAGTACCTACCACGTACTTTTCTGTCTTTCAAATTTCCCCTCCCTTTACAATACCTACCACGTACTTTTTCTTTCTTTCAAATTTCCCCTCCTTTTACATTACCTAGGACATACTTTTTCTTTTATTTTCCTCCTCCTTTTACAGTACCTACCAGTTACTTTTCTTTCACTTTTCCCCTCCTTTTGCAGTACCTACCAAGTACTTTTCTTTGATTTTTTCTCTCCTTTTACAGTACCTACCACGTACTTTTGCTTTCATTTTTCTCCTCCATTTGCAGTACCTTACACATCTTTTTCTTTCATTTTCCCCCTTCTTTACAGTACCTGCCATGTACTTTGTCTTTCATTGTGACTCTCCTTTTACACTACCTAGCAGCTTTTTGAAATTTCGGTTTCCACCCTTTTTACAGTACCTACCAGTCACTTATATTTCAAATTCTCTCCTTTTTTAGAGTACCTACCAAGGACTTTTGGTCCCATTTGATTTTCTCCCATTTCTACAGTGTCTACCAACATTGGTCGGTTCTTAGTTTTTTAAATACCCAGACAGGCAGGTTCTTTGATTTGGAGGAGTTTTTTATCATCACACAGGGTATCAAAATATGTGGAATTAAAAAAACATTTGGACCTGTCTATTAACAATTTGAGTCTGTACACAATACCATGGTTATTAATTTCTTTCAGTATTATTTTGACAACACCCACCTATTATCCATAAGGGGTGGTTTTGAGAATAATCACATGCAAATCACCTAACCCACGCCCATTACGTGAAATGGTTCTAAGTACCCAACATAGAAATCACTTAGTATGATGTCAAGATAGGTTTTGAGGTTTGAATATTTTTTTGCGAGCTCTAGTTTTTGGTGTCAAAAGGGGTTTAACAATAATCTACAAGCTTGAACTACAAGTCTTCACACTTAGATATAGGTAAGGTATTAGTTTCTCCAAAGTGATACTTGACAAATATTTATTGCAAGATAGTTAGTTTATATAGTTTATTATGTGTGGTTAAAACCTTGTGCAATGTGTATAGGATTTGAGTTTGATTTTTTTTAATGTTTGAAAGGTTTATGTACAAAGTGTGATTTTAAAGTCTTATTTTAAATGTTTTCAAAAAACTCACCTACATACAAACTAGAAGAATTCAATTTCACAGTAACAGTGTAAAACATCGTTGCATTTTTTCTTTTATATATTTTGGTCCTTCACTAGATTGAAAAAATCCTTGTCATTGATGGTGTAGAAACAATAATTTACACAATCTAGAAAATATTCTCCAACCTATTAAAGTAATTTCCACAAATGGAAATTACCATCACCCTATCCCTCCTTGTTGTTCCTTTGTAATATCATTGTCATACCAACCATTTACTTTAGAAAAGGGTCTGCTGATAGACTGTTCTACACAAACAAAACATGTTTACATCTGTGTGCATGTTTTGATATGTGTGGCTTTGTTAGTTTTATAATGTTGGGTGTTATTCTTATACCTCACAACTTACCAAATCAATATGATCTTGATGAGTATTTACAAAAATAATACAAAGTCGATTTTCAATATTTTGCCCCAAACCTAATTGATTATTTGGGTCAAAAATTGATGGCAAGCATTAAATGCAGTGCAATTTTTGATGTGCTTTCACCACTAGGATTTAGGATTTTGATGCTTCGACTGAAAGCCCTTATATTTAGTTAACCACCTCAACTTGGTTAACTAAACCCACTTGTTCACCTAGCTCGACAACTCCATAGCTCGGCCCCCAGTGACGCACCCCCAAACTCCTTAAAAGATTCAAATGCAAATCCCAAAGTGAAAACAATAGAAAAAGGAATTGAGGTATGTTTTTTCGCTCACAACATTTCGAAAGGTAAAAGGGGCATTTTGGAGCTCTGGGATGGGGACTAAGATGAATGATAAGCGGGTTAGTTATTCATATTAATCCACACAAACCAAACAATAAGTTGGTTAATGCATAATTAAAACATTTTTAATGCATGGATGAGTCACGAACATACACTAACTCACAAGATTTACCACAGCCCAGACTTGGGGAAGTCACCACCTTCCCCCTTATAGTATTCCCTATGATTCATCATGAGGGCTACACCCAAATGACATTTTTCTTAAGATTCCCAAGTGAGGAATCCCACAATTTTCGAAATTGGGATTTTTATCATTTTGGATGCCCATAACTTCTTGTGCAGACCTCTGATATGGCGAGGTTTAAAACAAAATTGTAGCCCTTATCGAAAGTTTTTCAAGGATATGTGGCACGCCTTCTACACGCACGTAAATCAAAATGATTCCCGAGTTTTAATGGTCAATAGTCAAATTTACATTTTGACTCTCGGCTTTTATTTTGACCATAACTTATGTTTTAAGTACTCAAATGGATAATGCAAACCCATTTTATACAACTACGTCTTAAAAAAATTCCAATGGTATAATGAAGTTTTCAATCCAATGAATTTTGACCCTTCAAAATGCTCTTTGAAGATTCAGAAGTCCATTGGGACTCCAAATCCCAAAGTGGGAGTCCACTTGGGAATGTGTGAGTTCATTCCTTTACATTCTCCCAAACTTTTAAAAGCATGAATGTGACTCCCGGTTGCACTCCCAGCCTACACCTTTTCATGGCCTGCCTTTGGTCACAAGCCTAAAATTAAGATTATGACACCTAGGCTAAAAGTCCTAACGTCATTTTTTTTTAAAACCTTGCCCCACACCTCTTGTTGTGAACTCCCACCTCTTCGTGATTGTTGTGTCCAGCCCGTAGAAACAAGCTATTCCTCAGGCCCCGTCCCCTGTCCCTTTCCTTTCACGAAAAAGGTAACCCTTATATTGCTTGGGGAACCCCCATTTTCCTTTCCCCACAATGTTGCATCCAATACCTAGGGACATCATTGTCTTCGTCCACAATGTTTCTTCGGGGGAGACTTTCGTTCTAGGGGAAACCACATTGTCCCCACCGGGAGGTTCCGTTAACTCCTCGAAAGAGATTCCTTTCCTGAGGAACTAACCTTTTCCTTACCAAGAGGTTCCTTCTACTCCCTAAAGGAGACCAACCTTGTCGGGAAACCCCACCTTCTCCCCATTGGGAGGTTCCTTTCGCTCCTTGGACATTAACCATCCCTAAGGAACACACCTTTTCCCCATTAGGTAGTTAATTCAGCTCCCCGGAAGAGACACTCCTTGCCTAAATGTTGAAGAGCTTGCCCAAATTTTTTGCCACCTCCTCAGGGCCACCACTCTCAGGCCAAAACTTTAACATATTTCAAAGCAAAAGTTATTTCAATAGGCATTGTTTCCATGGATGAAGTGGAAGTATTCAAACTGTCTAAATCAGTCGAAATTTTTTTCATTCCAAATGTATGCATCTTATTCAATTTTTACAATGGATGTATTTTCTACAAACCTCCCCTAGGACAAATCCATCCATAGGTTTCATAAGAATTGAAATTGTATTAGCAACATAATATTATCATTATTATGAACGTTTTGAATTTTGATGGCACCATAAAATTGCCTTCTCCATGATCATGCTAGATCAGGAACTTTTAATCGGTCATAATTTGATCACGTTGCAGTTTTTGCACAGAATAAATCTTTTCATCATATCTTGCATTCTTATGATCCATGCATAGTTTTACCTTTCGTCCATTCTACATTCTATGTGTGGCTCAAACAATGGCATGTCTCCTCGAAACGTCCATTGGTTCAGTTGATGCACTAAAAGGAAATTTTTTTAATTTGTATTTTGAATTGTAGCAACCTTCAAAGGGAAGTTTCAACAATTGCAATCTTTGAAGGATTAACAAAAAGACAAATGGTCATGGTTTCCATAGGGTTTGTGCATTTGTAGTCAGTATGTGGTCTAGAGCACCTAGTTTTTTTAATGGCGAATGTGAGTGATTCAATGAAGAAACACACTTTGTGTAGAAGAAATGTACGTCAATTCCATTTGGCTCGCTTGAAGCACCTCAAATCAATAGTTGTTTTACCATGTTAACATGTCATTGTGCGTTTGGACTTAAGGATGAAAGGTTGGAGGATCTTGTTGTAGACAAGGTGTAGGGTAGCAAAAAACTTGGGCAATTAGGCCCTAGGAGAACGAAGTGATCTCACAGTGATTCCATCAAGACGAGATGTCAATGTGGGTTTGGAGTTGGCCAAAGTTACGTTGCACCTAATATTGCATTAATCCACTATTATTCTATGGAACATGTGGACAACGTAAGAAATCCTTGTCATGGGCCACATTTAACCCAATTCAAAAGCACATGTTTACAATTTGCACCACATTTGGGCAAAGTAATGAAAGACTAGATTATGAACAACATTAGGCTTGGGCACTTGGTTGTGCAAATCATGGTAAAGCACCAACAACATTATTATGAACAAGATTCCTCTAAAGAATCATGGACATGTAATCATTTTGTCCTCCCTCATGACATATACAATGCCATGGATATGTATGTTAGTTTAAAGTACAAACACCATCGAGATGTGGCAACTAGCGTTAGATTGTGGGCTGATGTAAATCCTAACAAAGTGTTCTTCTTCCAACAAAAAAAATAGCCTCAACAACAACCAGGCTATCTATCAAAATTCAAATTGTTTCCCAAAGAAAGCTAATGGTAGATCTTGGCAATCAAAGGGTTGTTACATGTGATGTAACATTCAGGACAAATGACAAGAAGGTATTGTGAGATCTTCATCATATTCTTCCACTTAGACATGCAATGTTTTTGAAGGACATCTAAATAACAAATGCATTGTTTTTTGCAGTTCCCATTGTATACACTAATGGTTTTCGATGAATGGCAAAATGAAATTCTGGTGGCTTACATTGTGTCAACTCAAAATAAGAGCACGGACTTCCAATCCTGGATGACCACGTTGAAAGATGTGCTAAGACAAGATTTGCTTGAATGGAATTTGAGTGCTTTCATAGTTGACAATGTCGATGTAAAAATTAACACCATCAGGTAAGTGGAGTTCATGGTTATTTCTATCTGAATGTTGCATGGGTTTAGTATGTTATTTCCCTAGGGATTTTCCATGAGAATGGCTTTCTTGGGGACAATAGAGGTTGATTATCTTCTCAAAGGAAATAGTGGATTCCTTCACATCCTAGAATAGGAACTCTCGGTCAAGCATAGTCTAAGGTCCCACCTTGGGAATACTAGGGGTGGAATTCCTAGGGGAGCATATTAGGGAGACAATTCCCCATGGAAATAGTTTCTCAGAATGACGCCTCTCTAAAAATCATATTTTGTTTTAGGTAGGGTTCCCTGGGAAGATGTTTCCTTGTGTCCTGAAAAGACGCTTCCCCATTTCCTAGGAATTCGCTTCCCTAGGAAGCAAATTCCTTCTGCCCTGGGAAGACTGCCCCAAGAAGCACATGAATGGATCACTAGAACAATTTTTGCCTACTTTTGGTGCATTACAATGTTCATAGTTGAATTTTTTTTGTTGTTATCATGTTCAAGGCTTGTTTTCCCAAGTCCGTCATGTTTCTTTGTCTTTGGCACGTTTGCGAAACATGGCTCAAACACTCTTTCAAGAAAATTCCGAAACCTCTAGTTTTCTCCCATGTTTTCAAAACAATGGGAGATATCATGTATTTCCAAAGGGTTTCATCACGTCCATCATCACAAGTTGTAGTTGAGAAAGAGGCTTTGATTCAACTTTCCAACCTTTGGACAATGTATCCATCAGCGAAGTCATTCTTTGATTATGTAAATGCATATTGGGTGCTGAAAACCTCCATATGGTGCATTGATGCATGGAACATACCACATGCAAACCAAGATACGAATGCTACTATAGAAGCATACCATAGGAATTTGAAGAAGCAGTTCAAAAGTATGAAATGTAGATCCGAAAGGAGGGGATTAATTTGGTTGACTCACTAATTAGTCAAAAAATTCACCACACATTATTTGTATATTGGCGTGTTAAAGTGCGAAGGTTTCCCATGGAACCATTAGATGGAATAATATTTCTCAAATGCATGGTGGTTGGCACAGGAAATCCCACATTTGCACATCCACCTCCCAAAGCCAAGATCCATAGATCTAGCAAAGGTCCAATCGTAGTCGCACAATGGTATACAATATACAATTCACAATCTTGAGTCAAAATGGGCATCTTATGATTGCCCATGGGCGCAAAAAGACAACCTATGCAAACACTAGATTGTTGTGCTCATGAAGTTAAGGTTGAACCTTCCCCTTGAGACTATCGTTTCATCTTATGAGGTGCATATTAAAATAGCGGCAAGTGGACTTGGGGCATTGAAAGACTTGCGTTCCCCTCTTTCGAATGCAAAGACTACGACAACTTGTTTATCAACCCCTGGATCAAGTATGACACCATGATTGAATAGATTATAATTGTCTAGTTAGTCAACACTATTTTCTACCCCATAGTCGCTTGTGTGATGCACCCCCAAGCTCCTTAATGGACTCAAATGTGAACCCAAACTGAAGGTAGCGGAAAAGCAAAAAATCAGGGCACGTTCCCTGGCTTGCAGCACTTTGAAGGGTAGAGGGGCATGCTAGAGCTCCGGAATGGGACTAGGAAGAGTGACAAGCATCAACTACTCACACGGACCTACCCAAAACCAACAGAAGGTGATTAGTGCATAATTGGAGCACTTTTGGTGTTAAGACGAGCCATAAGCAAACTCGGACTCACAAGACTCACAACGGCCCATACTTGGGGGAAGGCACCACCTTCCCCCTTATAGTATACTCTATGCCTCTCCACGAGGCCCATATCTAAACGACTTTTTGTCCTGGGACTCCCAAGTGGGATTCTCGAAATTGCCAAAGTTGGGACTCCTACAACTTTGGGGCCCCATAACTCTGTGTCCAGACCTTCAATTAAGATGAGGTCTAAAACAAAATTGTATTCCTTGTTGAGAGCTTTTCAATGGTATGTCGCACGCCACCTGCACGCAAGGAAATTGGGGTGATTCTTGACTTTTTGTGGTTGGGAATCAAACTGCCAATTTGACTCCCGGCCTTTCTTTTGGCCATAACTTATGTTTCAAATGTCCAAATGGGTCATGTGAACCCATTTTTAACATTTACGTTTCAATAACTTTCCAAGGGTATGAAGAACTCCTCGAGTCATTGGGTTTTGACCCTTGTAATCACTCTTTGAACATTCAAGAGTCCACTGAGACTCCAACTCCCAACATGGGAGTTCACTTGGGAATGTGAGGGTTCTTCCCTCACACTCCCGGGGGCATGAGAATGCGACTCCAGGGCTTAGTCTTGGCCCACACCCTTGCAAGCCCTTTGCTTTGGTCGCGAGCCCAAGGTTAGGGTTGCAACATTGTGGGTGAGATCTTATAAGTGATTACTATTCATTTTGATATTGTGGAACAAAATGATTACTTGCAATCCCAAATTTGGCAAAGTTTAAGTCTATACAAGAGAAAATGGAATTTTTAAAGGTTCGTTTGGAGGTTGGGTTGTGTCACCCAATTAGCAACTTTCTTATTGTTGTAGCAAATGGCAATAACATTAGCTTGAAGAGAAAGCTTAACTTTATTGATTGTGTGAGAACCAAAACCAAGCCCAATTTTGCAAGTGAGAACAAAAATTAGTCACTTGCAATGCGAAGATATGGATCAGTTTCAACTTAACGAACATGTTTCATAAACGATTACCTTATGAAGTCGAAAAATACAAGGTAAGGACCTATTCCCCTAGAATAAAAATTGTAGCATTTCGAAGGAGCTCAATAACATGTAAAATTACAACCATATTTCTCCCTACCAGGTACCAACAAATAACAATATTCTTATACTCATTTGTAACCTATGATGTGACTCTTTCCTTATAAATAATATCTATTAGGTTCCCATGTAGGCATATTGATTTCATCATGTTTTAATATTAGAACACCTAAAACATTAAGTTTCTACCTTAAACGTCTACAAACATGTGCACATTTCTATTAAACCAAAAACTTGTCTGCAAGTGGAAGTCTGAAAGGATCAAAAGCCAACTTATTTCAAAGTTATTTGATTCCAATCGTAACAAAGTTCTTATGTTTACAAAACCAATCTTGAGAACATTGTGAGTCACCTTTAATTTGCCACAAAGTGAGATACGTAGCTAGGATAATATAAAGTTTAAACATTATTTATCATCTTCACGGGTTACAACATCCACTCCCTAGTGACATCCTTCCCGAGAGCATAATGCATCCTTGACAAGGTTTGTTTCGTGAGATTCCTCGAGGAAAAATATCCCCTAGGAAAATTCTCCCCAAGGAAAAGGCATCTTAGGGAAAACACTCCCCCAAGAAATCCGTCCATGGGGAAGACTTTTCCTAGGGATAAATCTCCCTAGGGAAGATTCCCTCATTGAAAAATTCCATCCCCTTTGATAGCACTTATCTTCCTCCCCCATGGAACACAAATTTTCCCTTGCCAAGGAGATCTTATTGCTTCTTGAAGCCACCTTCCTTGGGCCATACTTCAAAACCATGTGGGTTTTATGTATATTATGTTCTTAGGGAGCCCAATGCCAGGTTAGGGATAACCTCCCCAAGGAAAACACCTTTATACTCGATGTGAATTTCCAGGTGCTCCTTGGGGAACATATACTCTCCCCTGTCGAAAAGATCTACCTGCTTCTTCCCCAAGCAAAACCATTGGGTATTAAAGTATGATGACATCACCATTGTTACAACCCTAACCTTGGGTTCGTGACCAAAGCAAGGGCTTGCAAAGGTGTGGGCTAAGAATGAAGCCTGGGAGTCACATTTCATGCTCCTGGGAGTGTAGGAAAATGTGAGGGAATGAACCCCCACACTCCCAAATGAGCTCCCATTTTGGAATGTAAAGTCCTGATGGACTTTCGAATCTTCAAAGGGCAATTGCAGGGGTCAAAACTCATTGGATTGAAAATTTCTTCAAATGTCTAAAATGGGTTCGCATGACCCATTTGGGCACTTAAAACATAAATTATGGCCAAAAGAAGGGTTGGGAATCAAATTGTCAATTTGACTCCTAACCACTAAAATTCAGGAATCGCCATGGTTTCCTTGTGTGTAGGTGACATGCCACATATCGTTAAAGAGATCTCAAAGAGGGCTATAACTTTGCTTTGGACCTCACTTCAATTGGAGATCTTCACACAAAATTTTGGGCCTTTAAAGTTGCGAAAGACTCAATTTTGGGAATTTTAGGACTCCAACTTGCGAGTCTCGGGACAAAATGACATTTGGGTGCTAGCCTTGTGGCTAGGCATGGAGAATACTATAAGGGGGAAGGTGGTGGCTTCCCCCAAGTTCGGGCCATGGTGAGTTTTGTGAATTCGTGTTTGGCCGTGGTTCGTCCATGCACCAAAAGTGTTCCAACTACGCACTAACCAACTTATTATTTGATTTGTGCAAATCCATGTGAATAATTGACTTGTCAATTGTCCTAATCCCCATCCTGGAACTCCAGCACGCCCTCTACCCCCAAAGTGTTGCAAGCCAAGGAACGTGCCCTAACTCCTTGTCCTTTCGCCATTTTCACCTTTAGACTCACAATTGAGTCTATCCAGGAATTTGAGGGTGCGTCAGTGTTCATCACTCGCGTGGGTGCAATCCACAAATCTCCTAGGACCCCTTTCAAGATGCAACGGAACAAAATGTTCACGATATTATCTTTGGCATCATTGTTTTTCAACGCACATTTCATGTTGTTGAAATCGATTAGAATCTTGTCTCGGCCAAATGAAATCTTAACATTCGACCTTTAATCTTCACCCTTGCACTTTCTGGCAATGTCCTTCCACTTTGGAATGACCCTACATAAAATTCAAATACCCATAATCAGAAAAAGGAGCTACCATAAGTCTGTTACGAGATCATTTCGTGCCAAAACAAGACATAACTTGAATAGTAAATCTTTAAAAACTAAGGTCCCTGGGAGCTAAGCAATGCATCTCCCTAGGGAAGTGTGAAGATTAGGTCTTTGAGAAGGTGTAGACTTACGTTCCTCGAGTGATCAACATCCGAAGAGCTAGTCATGTCCTCAGGGAAGAGAACTTATTAGTTGCTTGGGAAACTACGATGTAGAGCTTCCTAGGGCCATCAACTGTCAGCTCCCTGAGTTGCTTAACTCGACCCAGAGATGACAGGTACAGCTACCCAAGGACCTTAGCTCCAAGGGAATTCGCAAGTGATGTCCCCATGAAGTTATATAAGGTGTTTTTCTAGGTAACAATATCGTTAAATCCCCAGGGAGCATCCAAGTCTTTGCTCACGGGCTAATTGTAACATTTAATGTGCCTAGGAGTTGAGATCATAGGTCCCCAAGAAGGTTTGATGGGAAATAGAAACTCAACTGCGAAAAAAGTTTAGGTAGAAGGTCTCAAGCCACACATTCCATTCCACTACCAATTATTGCACTTTTAAAACTAGTGGCAGTTTTTCCCCCTTGAGGCTCTGCCTTTTGTCCCCAATAACGAAAGTAGGCGTCTTATTGTCTACTTTTAGGTACAATTCATATCACGTGCCTTTCTTACCCTTTAGGTCCTTAGAGGCATTTGATGGGCCTCAAGTTGATCACCTTCCCTTCTTGGGTTTAGGTTCTACCGTCGAGGATGCAAGTTGCTTGGTTCTATCGTTCAATTGCTTCTCCCTCATTGGCCCTTTCAGCATGATCTACAATCTATCGGCGGGTGTTTCAATCACGCTGCAAATTAGGAGGTTCAAAGGGTGGCAACTTCTTGGATGGTGATGTTAACGTTCCATTCTCTTGCAAAACCTATTATTGGGATGTAGGAGTTCCAGACTTGGGATTAATAGCTTTTAAAATAGATGGGCCATCTTGATTTGGTTATCATCAAAGAGGAATTATAAACTTCAATACTCCAGTGGGTGTATGTTGACAACTAGGGGCAACAATTGGTTTAGGGCCAATGGAGGAGCTAACATTTTGCGGCATCTCACAGCAATCAAGTTATAGCGATGTCTTTAATTGGACCGCCCGAAACAAAGGTTTTGGAGTGGCTTGCGCAAAATCCCAAAGATCCCCTACTCCGTTAGTACTAAAAGAAATGTTGACACTAAACACTTTCTCCATAGCCAAAACCTCCCTGACAACATCTGGCTCTTGGGCCCTTTCAACCTCCCCAGCATTCTCAGCCTCCTAGGCCTTCTCCCCAACTTGAAGCATGTTTAAGGCCCTTCCCATCTCCCCGGGCATGTTGCCCTCCTCGCAAACTAATTTGGTGTCAACACGCAGAGCTGACATATCCGCATGTATAATACTCTTGTCTTCAAATGAGCTTGAGGGTGGGCATCTATTAGTAGTCTCAACTGCTATGCTCCTCTCAACCTCAACAACAAAAGCAATGTCATCTTCAACGAAAATTATTTTGACAACATCTTGATTATGGGGGTCATGAATTTCAACATTAGGGGCATCGGCTTTCGACTAGGCCTTGTGTGTCACTTCCATCATGTCTAATCATTCATCCATGGCCTACTTTAACACCACCTCGATGGCCAATTCTTGCTCAACTTCTTCCATCATGGCATCGACTTTGTGTCCTTGCATGGCTAGGGCAGGTGAGGTTTGACGAAATCCACTACCCTTTTTAACTATATCAACCTGCATTTTATTTAGGTCATGTTGAAAGTCTACAACCCCTAGGCTTCCTTGCCGCTTGTGGATTCCCCAATAATCCAACTTGTTGAAGTCTATTTCTAATAATCGAAATAGCCATCGAGATTTTTTGGTTCAATCATCATTGGTTGGTTCCCACACCGTTCTACAGACATTGATGTTATGTTTAGTGAGGCAGTAAAAGTAATTTCAAGATGATGCTCAGAAAGTACCATCATGGCTGCCATAACAATATTCATGCACTCCCAGAGTATAGGGTCAAGGGTTTCATCAAAATCAATGCATTCCAAGCACCTAGTTTAATTCATGAACTTCCTTAACTCTATCTCCCAAGAAAGCTCTCCCCTTTCAAGCAATATAACTACCTTGAGGAGGACGTCTTTGTATCCTTGGACAAGAAGTCTATTTCAAGGGAGACGACAACTCCCTGAAGCCACATCATCCCTGTGGAGATGTTTCTTCGAGAAGCTACATCTCCAGGGGAGACGTCGCTGCCAAGAAGGGAGCATTCTTCCCTGGGAGGACATTCCCTAAGGAGGACATTCCAAATAGTAAGAGACATGAACAAGATAAGGAAGAGACTTATGGGACATTGAAGACATGTGCAAATTAATGTTTTCCTTAACCATCATTACATGTTTCAACATTTTTCTGTCTAAGACTCAATCCTCAAATGGGGTTCTTGACCATAATACGTGCCACATTTGTTCATTACTTCCAGCCCATTCCCAAAATGTTTGTAGTTGCATTGATTCAACAAAGCTGGTCATCATTTCAAGGTCCTTTTTGTGCAAATATGTGTTTGTTTTTATGTTCTCAGTGAACTGTTCAAATTTGTTGTGGAACACTGCAAAATCCTTCTAGCCACCAAAATATTAAGGGAGTTTAACATGTAACAATTCAATCACGTTGCGCATCATGGCACTAAACCACTCAATGCTAAGATCGGCTAACACATCCCAAGGATCGATCAACAATTTTGGCCCTAATTATTTCAAAATGCATGCCATTATAAAATGGTTATTTAGATGTGATAATACAACGAAGTGCTCTTGCATGCACTTGTATGCAAACTCAAGAATTGTTATTTGTACACTTGTTTTTTTGCCCAAAACTTCCTTCCCATGTTGAAAAGTGGATCCACCCAATCATCTTCCTCCCTTTGCATATTATGGAATGTCGTTCCATGCACTTTCGACTTGGGCAATGGAAGGCCAACAGGCAAAACAATGAATGTCTTATTCAAGCAACTACCAACCCAATTATTTTTTAGCTAAATGACACATTTTTCCATTTCCTCTTGGACACCCACAAAAGTACACCATGCATCCCACATTTGATAAACCGCTATAACCTTTTCATTAGACCTAGTCATTACAAAACCACTTTGCAACAAAACAACACATTTTCATATCGAAATGGTAGAAAGAAGACAAAAATCCATCAAACAATGTCCCCTAAAATTACTTAAAGAACAAGCAAGCCTTGCGGAAGGAACTCCATGAATATATCCCCCTATGAATAACGTGTATAACTTCATCTTCCCCCCAGGGACACAATCACATCTTTTCGGGGAGACACCATATCATGACCTTAGCCTTGGGCACATGACTGGACAAGGGCATGGAAAGGTGCGGGCCGAAAGTGTAACCCAAAAGTCATATTCACACTCCCAAAAGTGCAAGAAAGTGTGAGGGAATGAACCCCCACACTCCCAAGTGGACTCACACTTTGGGAATTAGAATCTTTATGAAGTCCCAAATGTTTAAAAAGTAATTTTAAGAGTCAAAACTCATTGAATGAAAAGTTCCTTATAATAGTGAGAAGTTCTTCAAACATAGATATATAAATGAGCTTGCATGATTCATTTGAGTACTTTAAACACAAGTTATGGCCAAAGGAAAGGCTGGGAATCAAAGTGTCAATTTGACTCTCAACCACTAAAAGTTGGGAATCGCCTTGATTTACGTGCGTGCAAGTGGTGTGCAGGTGGTGTGCCACATATTGTTGAGAAGTTTTTGACAAGGGGTACAACTTTGTTTAAAACCTCACCTTAATCAAAGTGGCAAGAGTCCCAATTTTGGGAATTTCGGGACTCTCGTCTTGAAAGTCCCGAGAAAAATGTCATTTGGGTGTAATCCCCATGGTTAGTAATAAAGAATAATATAAGGGGGAAGGTGGTGCCTTCACCACCTTCCCCCAAGTTCGGGCCGTGGTGAGTCTTTTGAATCCATGTATGTTCATCGCTCGTTTGTGCATCAAAAGTGTTCCAACTATGCATTAACCAACTTGTTGTTTGGTTTGTGCAAGTTCATATGAATAATTGACCCACTTGTCACTTGTTCTAGTCCTTATCCTTGAGCTCTAGCATGCCTTTCTTACCCCTGGAGTGTTGCGAATTAAAAAATGTATCCCAACTCCTTTCGTTGTTTTCACTTTCAGACTCACAGTTAAGTCTTTTAAGGAGTTTGGGGGTGCATCACACCATCATTGCCCTAGGAAGACGATCACATCTCGCCAAGGAAACCCCATCATTTCCCCAGGGAAATGAGCACATCTTCTTGGGGAAACACAAGCATTTCCCCAAGAAGACAAACACATATCCCCAAGGTGACACCATCATTTCCCATGAAGACCCCACTTTGAATGATTGTGCATTTGTTCGAGGAGATAGTCACATCTTCCTAAGTACTAAGAGCTCCTCGAGTCAAGATATGGGATTGTCTTTGGGGAATCGAAATATAGTAATGTCTCCCAAGGGTGGTTGCATGAGGGAAACGTTGCATCTCCCCGGTAGTTTAGTTCGTTAATGTTCTCATGGAAAGTATTTCAATAAAACTCTAAAAACATCTTTGAAAAACCCAACAACTAAACAAAGAAATTGGAAGACAAAACAAGGTTCCTAACATGAACTTACCATCCATGAGATACAATTGTTCTCAAAGTCCTCCCTATCATGTTTGGTAGTTGGGAGGTTAATGAATGTTTGTAGCCAGATTTCAAAGAAAACGTTATACACACTTGGATATGTTTGGAATTGTTTACAGCCAAAACCTCAATACACCATGACAAAAAGTGTCCTTGGTTGCATCCCATTATTCCGTGCTAATTTGCCACAACCAATGACAAATCATATTGAAAAACATGTTGCAGAGGGATTGCTTTCAGCGATTAGTTTAAATGGTATTCAATTTGAAAGGGACATGAGGGTTGTGTATCATCACTATTGTCGTCAACGTTAAAACCTTTTGCCACTACCTTGGTATGTAGGTCGAATCACCTTATAACTACTATGGCTATAATTGATTGCAATGAGCGTGTAGGTTCCAATGAAAGCCCAAACTACACTCACACATGAGAAGGAACAAATGGAGTTCATTCCACAAAATAAGTTTACTATTGTCTATTCACGAATATAAAAAGGCCAAGCCTCCCCACTTGAGTTGGTAGCCTTAATTTTCAAACGTTCAATTCCAGTAGGACTCTATTGGCCAGGGCCAATGTTCGAATGTTCAACCCCATTGAAGCGATTGATCCTAGGTATTGCACTAGTTGCGAGATTCAGTCAAGGTCTGCAACTTCTCGTTGGTGAGCATGCATCCTTGAAAGGACTGTCTACCTCCCCAGGGCTATTGCATTTTTTCTATTGCTTGGGTTTCCTGAAGCTACTGTGTTTTCCTTGTCATGTAGGTTTCCCAAGGTTGTTGACTTTCCCAAAATTGCTAAGTATTTCGAGTCCTTGTACTTCCCCTAGTGGAGATTTTTCCTTGGGGATTTGGTGGGACTATAGGCAATACTCAACTGCTCTGTGCGACCAAAACATTGCCTATTACAATTGCACTTGATGCACCTTGCACACTTGATTGTGAAATTTCCTTGACAATGGTCGCAACAACCGACCAAAGCTTATGATTTTCAATTGCTCTTGCACCATCACAAGGTGTGTACAACCAATGACAATTGAGTTTCACTTTGGATCCCCACAATTTATTGCAACAAGGGCATCTATACTTTGATTGCTTCTTACCCATGGGTGTTTTGGTTGTTTCTTTGAGATCCATGTTAATTTCAATAACCTTGTTTCACCACTACTCTAGAGTGTACTAGAAGAATATGTATGAGTTGGGAAGCACAATTTCCCTTTCTCTTTTCCCCACTCCATGTGCCAAAAACACAACATGTTTAGCTCTAGAGACTTTGATGTGGGTGGATGCACCATGTGCATCGACATCTTAATATATCATCTGACATGCCTAAAAAACACGTTTTAAATGATGCCATCGAAGTTGAAAGAATTGCAACTACAAAAGCGAAATGTAAAAAGATAAAACAAAACAACAAGGAAAAACATTGCACATGAAAAAAAATGGGCCAAGAAGATGCTTCAACAAACACTCAAAACAATTTATGTTCGAAGGAACTCAATTGCTAAGCTAGAAGATTAATGGACAATGTAAATTGAAATCAAAGGCACGAGCAACAATAATGAAAAAAAGAAAGCAAAGTGGAGACGCATGAGCAACAATGATGAAGGAGAATGATGAAAATATAAAGAAGTTATAGCAACGATGTAAAAGAGAGACGCAAATGAGGCAAAATAAGACAACATCCCCAATGATAGCGTTACTTTGGGAAATGAATCGATGTGCCCTGGGAATTATGACACATCCCCAAGAACCTCAATTTTATTATAATAGACTACTTTTTAGACTACTTTCCACTAAATGCATATTTTGGTTGTTGATCTAAAACCCTAAACCTCACCACTATAACGAACGATTTTGGGCAACCATGAAAAAATAATGATCATTAATAGATGAGCCAATTGTCAAGTTTGAATTAATTATCGAATTATGTCAGGTAATGCGAAGGTTTCCATCAGACACTATATTTGATAGATCAACAACTAGGAAAAGGTGTCATCCTACCCCTTGGGGTATGGGCAAGAAATGACAGAATGACGACAATTAAATTGTTGTTTTTTATTCCTACCACAAATTCAATATCAACTTTATTTCCCAAGAATCGTAAATATAGGTGTATTAATCTCCCTAGGTCATCTCAAGAAGCACGAGTACCTTGAGGGGATGGGGGAGACATCAAAAATCTTGAGGAGCACTTGTGCATACTTCCTGCCTGGAGGGATCTACAAGCCTAAGATGCACTCGCTCTCCTTCGACGAGCTCTTGGGCATTTGGGTGGGGAGTGTTTTCCTCAAAAAGCTAAGTTAACTTCTTAGTGAGAAAAAGGCACATTCCATGGGGATGGTTCTCCCTAGGGAGTGAAAGGAACCTTTCAGCGAGGAGAAGGTGGGGTTTTTCAAGAAGGTTGGTCTCCCTCAAGGAACTAACAAAACCTCCTAGCAGGGAGAAGGTGGTTTCCCCATGAAGGGTAGTCTCCCTTAGGGGAGACTATAGACAAGGACGATGATGTCCTCGGGGATTGGATGCAGCACTGCATGGAGAGGAGAATGGGGGTTTCCCAGGCAATGTAGGGGTTGTCTTTCCTGTGAGGGGAGGGGGACAAGGTTTGAGAAGTGATTTATTTTCATGGGCTAAATGCTGCAATCATGAGGAGGTGGAAGTTCTTGGCAAGATAGATGAGGCAAGGCTGAAAAAAAAGAATGGGGTTAGAGCTTCTAGCCCAAGGGCTAGGTTGTGGGGTCGTTGGGCTGGGTGATCAATTGGGTTTGGTTAACCAAGTTGAGGTGGTTAATCGAAGATAGGGGCTCCAAGTCAAAACATTGGAATCTTAAAACATGGGGTTGAAAGCACATCAAAAATCATGATGCATGTAATTTGTTACACCTGTTTAATGTTTGCCAAAATTGATATCCTGCCAACACTAATATCTATAGCTACTAAGGACTTCAATTTGATTTTCTCCCCTTTCATAGTACCTAGCAAGGAGTTTTATTTCATTTTTCACCTTTTTTACAATGCTTAGCAAGAAATTTTATTTCAATTTTGCCCCTTTTTATAGTACTTGAAATAAAATAAAATAAACTAATCTAAATACCCATGTATGAGGGTTTAATTATTATACATGCCCAACAATAAAACCCTCACAATTAGATTGGTATTGATTATGGTATTGAAAAACTGACCACCAAAATATACCCTCTTTTAATGGCAAATTCAGTCATAATTAATTGTTTTGGCAAGTGACAAATAATTCGGTTTCGATAAGAAAAACTACCTAATCTCTTGAACATTTACAAATGAAAGTGCCTAACTTATATACTAATCATTTCAATTAAAAATAATAATTCTTTGATTTTGTGATACTTTAAAAATCAAAACCAATGACTATAACAAAACACTACTACCAAAGTGGGGTGTAATTTACTAGTTTAAATCATTATGGGACCTTAAAATTGAAATAATTTCATTGCATTTTACTAATTTCACCTATTGAAAGTTATTTCACCATGTAGACACTATGTTAATATCACTATGTAAACATCATGATTCATTACTAGTTAACATAATTCATTATTTCAATTTACTATAGCAAATAGGTTTATTTATATGTTTTTTTAAATATTCTATCTATGTTAGTTTATGATATACCCTATATTATTTTAAGTTACTTTAGTTATTTTAACTTATATTTTATGTTATTATATGTTATTATAAATTATTTTATCCTAAGCATAATAACTTAAAATAATCTAAAACAAAATATAATGACCTAAGGTAAAAATAATTTAGAATAGAAAATAATAACCTATGAAAAATAATTTTAAATACCCTAAAATATAATAACTACCAATAGCCTATGATATGATAACATAAAATATCAAACAATAATTTATAATACAATAATCATCAATAGTTGTAATATAACATATAATAATCAATAATAACTTCTAATACAATAACCACTAATAACCATTCATAAAATAGCCACCAACAACCATTAATAGAATAACCACCAATAGCCATTAATAGAATAACCACCAATAGCCATTAATAGAATAACCACCAATAAGCCATTAATAAAATAGCCACTAATAGCCATTAATAGATTAATCCCGAATAGCCATTAATAAATTAATCACAAATAGCCATTAATAGATTAGTCACGAATAGTCATTAATAGAATAGCCACCAATAGCCATTAATAGATTAATCACGAATAACCATTAATAGAATAGCCACCAATAGCCATTAATAGAATAGCCACTAGTAACCAATAATAGAATAGCCACTAGTAGCCATTAATATAGTAGCCATTAATAACCATTAATAGAATAGCCACCAATAGCCACCAATATAATAACTATTAATGGCCATTAATAAAATAACCACCAATAACTATTAATAAAATTACCACTAAAAAACATTGATAGCCACAAATAAAATATGTACCAATAGCCATTAATAAACACCAATAACACTAATAAAAGAATAACTAATAACCATATATTATAATTGCTTAGGATTACCAAAAATAATTTAAGGTGAAATAACTTTCAATAGTTAAAAGTAATTTATAATAGCTACAAGTAGTCTAAATTGAAATAATTTACAATAGCCAAAAATAACATAAAATAGAAAAAAAACTTACAATAGCTGAAAATAGTTTAAGGTGAAATAAGTTAAAATAACCAAAAGTAATTTATAATAACTACAAATAGTCTAAATTGAAATAATCTACAATAGCCAAAAATAACATAAAATAACTAAAAAAACTTACAATAGCTGAAAATAACCTAAATTGAAATAAGTTAAAATAGTCAAAAATAACTTAGAATAACCAAAAGTAACTTAGGATGAAATAGCCAAAAATAACCAAAAGTAATTGAAAAAAACCATAAATAGCCGTAAATAATGTAGGGTAAAAAATATTCATATAATAATTGAAAGTAGTTTAACATAGGTAGTATTATTATATTAACTAAATTTTTTTTTTTCCAAAAGAATGGTCATTGAAATGTTATTGAATAATGATATTCAATTATTTTTTTGTTCAAATGATTTTAAACTTTCAAAAGGATATAAATGTAATTATGTACATTATTGAATTTAAAAAAAAAATAAACTCGAATCATTTCATTTGAACAAAATCTCAATAACATATGAATTTTCAAAGTTTATGTTTTTGTAATGTTTAAAATGAAGTATTTCATAAATAAAATGTAATGTAACATACTATCACAACAAGTGTGGTGGCTTGATTGTAAGGGTGTTTGCCCCCATTCCAAAGGTCAAGGGATCAAACCTCATGGGTGGTGTTATGTGTGGTCAACAATGGTATGTTGACCGAATATTTTCTTATTGAATTCCTAAGCTAGGTACTTAGGTTGATTACATGGCCTACCTACCTACCTAGGCTAGGTTTTTAACCTAGAGTAAGTAGTGATTCGTGTGAATAAATTTTAGGCTTTAGAAATCATGAAATTATCAATAATATTTTATATTAAATAATTAAAATTTAATTAATTTCCATATTGGTTAGTTAATTAACTAGCAAGTGAATGGTTTGGTAAATTTGTATTTCATTTGAGAATAATCTTGTTTCACTAGGTACTAATGAAACAAGTCATTGTCTGTAGCAATTGGTCCCCATTCACTAGGGGGTTAAACAATTTCACTAGGTGAAAATGTCCAAATTCATTCAAAAATCTAGTGAAACCCAGAGTAAACTAAGACGCATTTCCTAGTAGTGAAATTAAATAATGGCTCAACATAAGTTGCAAGAACAAAAAGGTTTGTATGGGTATTCTTATTACTTCTTTAATGAAAATTATCTTTTTTTTTAGGCTTTTAAAAATATCCAAAACAAGTAATTAATTTTTTTTTGTGGAAGAACCGAAGTCAACAATTCTCCAATTTTGAAATTAAAACAAAATTGAAATCAATGATTTTTAACATTGGAACATACCCCTAATAAACAACAACAAAAACGAGTTTCTATGCACTCCTTAAATATTATTGTGCGTTCTTATGTTGACGCTTATAACTATCGTTGTGACCACATTCACAACACAACATAAAAATACCTTAAATGGTACACCACATCCAAACCAAAAGACTAATTCACTTGCAATAACGCAAGAATCCAAGCCCAAAACATAAAAAACCAAAACACTTATATAAGAAAATAACAAAGCAAAAACCATGTTCTAGAATCTGAAATCACTAAAAGTGATTTGAGATCACACAAAATAGGATTATATTTCATGACAAATATCCCAAACCTCATTCACACATGAACTGGTTCAAGATTAACTAATTAGCTTAACTAACTTAGTTTATTTTTAATTAACTAAGACATAATTAAGCAATTAAACTAACACACCTAACAATTGTTGTGTGTTCCTATGTTGGTGCTTATAACCGTTGATCTCACCACATTCACAACACATAACATAAAAATATTTTAAATGGTACATCACATCCAAACTACCCCCCTATTTGGGGTTTAGGTCCCCCTAAGCCAGATAACATCATAAAACTACTTATTAAAATCCACCATGAATGAACACTTTGGTTCCAAGGCAAAAAGATCATTAAGCCGAATGCAAATGTGAGCCCCATCGTTAGTCACCTAGATTTAATCCTTCAAATCCCCAACCAAATGCGAATTACCATGGAAGAAAACCTTAGATTGACCCTAGGAACCTAGGTTTATCAAGAGCAAAACCATTTGCCAACTGGCACTTCTTCCATTGGTGGCATGAAATATCCCATATGTCAACTTCAAGAACACTTGTTACAAATCAACATAGCAACAACTCTTGAAGCTTGCCCACACTACATTGTAGTCCAGTTAGAACCACAGTTAAGGATGGTCCATTTGGCCATCCACATTGGGAAGATGTCATGGTGCATAATTGCACACATGGTTTTTCCATGTCTGACCATCTCAGCCCTCCAACAACAACACTCCAAAAGGTAAAATGTCGCAACCTTAACCTTGGGCTTGCAACCAAAGCAAAGGCTTGCGAAGGTGCGAGCCAAAAGTGAGCCCGGGAGTCACATTTCATGTTCCTGAGAGTGCAAGAGAGTGTGAGGGAATGAACCCCCACACTCCCAAATGAGCTCCCACTTTGGGAATTAGAGTCCCAATGAACTCTTGACTTTTTAGAAGGTGATTACGAGGGTCAAAAATCATTGGATTAAAGGTTCCTTATATCATTAAAAAGATCTTGGGACGTAGAGTCTAAAATGGGCTTACATGACCTATTTGGGTAATTAAAACACAAGTTATGGCCAAAAGAAGGGCCGATAATCAAATGGTCAATTTAATTCCCGACCATTAAAAGTTAGGAATCACCCTAACTTCCTCGTGTGGAAGTGGTGTGCCACATACTGTTAAAAAACTCTGAACAAGGGCTACAACTTTGCTTAAACCTCACTTCAATTAAAGGTCTTCACATAAAGTTATGGGCTTCCAAAATTGCGAGAGTCCCAATTTTGGGAATTTCAGGACTCCCATTTGGGAGTCCCGAAACAAAATGACGTTTGGATGCTGGTCCTGTGGCCATGCACAAAGTATACTATAAGGGGGAAGGTGGTGGCTTCCCCCAAATCTGAGTTGTGGTGAGTTTTGTGAGTCCATGTTTGCCCATGGCTCGTCCGTGCACCAAAAGTGTTCCAACTATGCACTAACCAACTTGTTGTTTGGTTTGTGCAGGTCCATGTTAATAATTGAATTACTTGTCACTTTTCCTAGTCCCCATCTCGGAACTCCAGCACGCCCCTTTACCCCCAAAGTGTTGCAAGCCAGGGAATGTGCCCCATCTCCTTATCCTTCCACTGTTTTCACAGTTAGACTCAAAGTTGAGTCTACCAAGGAGTTTGGGGGTGCATCATAAAACCTTTTGCACACGTAGAATAACATGTCTTATAATCATATCCAAAGTGGTTGGTGTTGTTAGTTGCAAGTAAACATAATCTCCTTGTTCAAACCTTCAAATCTGAAGCTAATAACTACCTCCACGTATAGTGGCATAATGCAATGTATTTCGGTGTTAGGCAATTGCTAGATTTCCCATAACCATGGGCATAACACATCGAAATAAGGTGGCTTATTGCTCACATGCCTACATCCACATATTAGGATCATCCATGTTGATTACTACCATTGCATCTCATGGAATAGAGGCTAATAACTTAGGCTCATGGCTAAACAATAAGAAGTATGATGAAAAAGATGAAAAAGAAGCTTGCCAACTAAACTTATACCCCATAATTAGCCATGGTAACTATAAATCCCAATCTCGAGTATGGCCCTTATGAAGACCATATTTTTGCAAACCTTACTTCACTATTTACATCATCCGCTCAACTAACCTATTTGCTTCAGGATGGTTTCGTGAAGTTATGCAATGATTAATCAATGTTTTTTCACACAACTCTTGGAATTCCCCACGAAATTTTGTACCTTGGTTAGTGAGAACTTTGGCTGGAGCCCCAAACCTATTAAGTACCTTGTCCAAAAATGCATATGATGATCTTTCAGTGCTACAATTCAACAATGGAACCAACTCCAACCACTTGGAGAAATGCTCAATCATAACCAAAACATATCAATTATGTCGAGGTGTTAAAGTCAATGGGTTGAAAAAATCCAAACTCCATCGATACCCAAGCCCCATAATTGGTAAGGGTTGTAGGTGAGGTGCAGGTGCATTGAAAGATGCCCAAATAAATTGTTGAAATTTATAATTGCATCCCTTGCCACCAGTACTATGTTTGGAACAAATTGTATGTCCAACGGATCCCAAAATGGCCCCCTAACTCCTAATGAGCATGCCTCACAAGGCTTTCACATTATTTTGGGTGAAGTACAACCTTCACTTGTCCATCTTCCCACATCCGTAGGAGGGAATTACCTTCCCACTTGAATCACTTGGCCCTTTACACAACACGATCCCTTTCTTTGGGTGTTAATCCAAATGGAATTTCACCTACTTGCAAATATGCAAAAATAGGTGCATCATCATAAATATCCAGGGCACCATTGCCTTCCGACTCCATGTTCACATCATGGGGATCCCCATCATCTACATTAGTAAGAGGTACATCCCCAAAACACCCCAATAAAGTACAAAGCTATGTAGAGGCATGCCATCCTAGTACCACCTCCAAATCCACATCACCATGGCAACGGGCCCCAATGGTATCCTCCTCGTTGGAACTTGGGTTCTAACTCAACCCATTAGCATTTTGATTAACCCTACCAAGTGTGTGAATTATATCAAAGTCATACTCTTGTAGGATAAATGCCCACTTAACCAACTTTGCTATGAATCAATTTGATTCCATGAGGAATTTCAAAGGCTAGTGATTAGTAATCAAAGTGAATGGGCTACCATAAAGATAACATTGAAATGATGAAACAACCCAAACAATTGCAAGGCACTCCCTCTCATATGAGCTATACTTGATTTCCATTTTGTTGTTGGACCGACTAGCATATGCCATCACAAACTTTTGACCATCATCATCAAGTTGGGTAAGCATAGCTCCTAGCCCTAAAATACTCCAATCAATGTGTAATTGGAATGGTCATCCTTGGATGGGTCACCTCAAAATGGGCGTTGACAAAAGCTTAGTTTTCACCTCCTGAAAGGCCTATTTTTGTGGCTCATTCCAAATGAATTTTTGGTCAATCTGCTTGAGTCAAATTAAAGGTTTGGCTATGTTATTGAAGCCTTTCACAAACCTCCAATAGTAATTACACAAGCTTAGAAAAATTCATAACCGACTAACATCTGTTTGTTGGGGAACTTGTGAAAATGGCTTCAACCTGGGCATTCTAAACCCCTAATCCACCTAAATAAATCATGTGACCAAGGTATTCTACCTGAGTATGAAAGAACTAACACTTGCTTGGATGAAACTTAAGGTTATGTTCTTTAAGTTTTTTAAACACCTTTCACAAATGGTGCATATGATCTCCTAAGGTCAGGCTGAAAATAATGATGTCATCAATGTAGCATTTAGCAAAACCAAGACCCACCAACACTCGATCCATGACCTTTTGAAATTTTGCAAGGGCATTTTTCAAACCAAATGGCAAAAACTTCCATTGGTACAAATAATCCTTCCCATGGGGGTCAATTCCCCAAAAAATTATTTTGACTCTATCACCTTCCCTCAATGGCAACTGATGGTAGCCAAACCTTAAGTCCAAGGTACTAAAAACCTTGGCATGTCCAAGGGCATCAAAGATCTCCTCCAATAGGGGCATGGCATATTTGACTAAACGGGTTCGTTTATTCATCCGACGATAATCCCCACACATGCAACGTTCAATCCAATTGCCAAAAATGTCCCTCTTAGCTGGCATCATTGTTGTTAAAGCATATTCACCCCTAGATAATTCCACCAAACTAACATCCAACAATTTTGTTGTTCGAACTTGAACCAAGGCTCTTTCCACCTCACTAAGCTTGTAAGGTTGCTTAAAATTAGATTATCATCTTCCAATATGATTCAAACCTTTTCTCCCCTTAATTGACCCAATTCCTTCAAACTAAAGGCAAAACATCCAATGAAATCTTATATTATTTGTCGTGCTTCATGCACCTCATCTCTTATAACTGTTGGGCCGATTCTTGGGTCCCATGTTTCTGCAATCATCTATACCTTGGGTTGGGATGATGGAACATCCCCAACAGCCAAGGTTGAAGGCATGGCCTTTGATTGTTACGCAAAATGTGGAAAGGTGCCATCATGTCTTGGCACCCCCACATCACCAATTTCATGTTCCACATTCATAAATGTCCCTTGGCATCCCTGATCCCATAGTTGCCAAGGATGTATTTGTCATATTATAACATCACCCCCCCCCTTGCATTGCCATGCTAACCCAATAAAAGGTGCAACAAGTGAAATATGAGGTGGAGTGGGTGGGTGTGATTGGCTAAACGTAATTGTTCTACCAAGCCCAAGCTGAAAATCCATGTGAGGTAGTTGAAATTCGTAACTTGCCCCAAAATCCACCTACAGGTGCCTTCGAAAATGCCTTACATAGTTGTGGTGCCAATGCAGAACCCCATGGCCCATTCCCTCTCATCTGCATTGGGTTCTTCCATATTGGATGAATGGGAATCCCAAATCATCCCTGGGCCCCCATTCCTAAATGCACGAGAATGTGGAAAATTAAAAAATGTTGGTAGGGCTATTCATGGAAGGCCAACCCTATTGACCATAGCCAAAGGTGGTCGATCATCATGACGAACCACGCATGAATGGCATCTTGGATTTAATATGTCATCCACCAAGCATGTGGGTGACCGAGGAATGAATTCATATGCTTGTTGGATCACCTCTGGTGGTGTTAGGTTAGTCCACATCCATCGGAACTAATGAGTTCATGAACCAATTGAAGCAACATCCACCTACACTAGCTCGCGAATCCAACCCCTAATATGTTGCCATCCAACCAAAATGGTTGGCCTAAAATCCCCCAATGGTGGGACATTCTCCAACAAATATGCACATGGGTGCATATGTGACTTTTGCAAATGTTGCACAACATGAATCAATTCCCAAAATAAACTTGACCTAGGATCGAAAAGTCCACAACCCATATTTGCTTGTGAAAGACCTTAGCATGGCCATCCAAAAATGACCAAATCAATTGGCCCAATACTTGCCAAATCTAATGCCTTTAGCAAGGTGATGTTGTTTTGTAAAGAATGTTGATAACCCTGGATGGCCGATGTTGGTAACAAATGGGGCTATCTTTCTTGTAACATCATGACATGCCGCATGGAAGCTTGTCTAGTTTATGGATCCTTTTCCACATAATGATATTTATGGACTAGGATGCCTGATTATAAAACTATAGCTAATCCAAAACTAATGCCTCCAAACAACTCAAGTAGGCATATCCTATCTTTGGGAATATCCCACTAAATAATCTTAGTATCTAATGGGTTTAAACCTGGAGGCCCATTACCAAAGTTCACAAGTGATTATGGGCTTGGTGATGACAAAATGTGTTAAGACTAATGAATATATTGATTAGCTAATGCCTAGAATTCAGTCAATGTGCCCCATGGTGGTTTAAGATCCAATGAATAAACTAGAACGATTGGCATCCCCTTTGGCCCTAACACCGTTAATTCATCATTTAGAAGTGGATCTTGGTCATGGACGTTACCCTCAAAAAACTCAAGTCCATGTGGAAGGCCTGAAAATCTAGCCAACATAGTTCACTATTATAAATTTTGGGTTTTGCAACTGTCATTTGCAATTAAAATTCAGTTGCATGTGACACATGCAATTGTAAATTTGTGTAGTTTAAGACAAGTTATATATGACATGTAGTTACATGTGACACTACGTATGCAACATGTATATACAATGTTAATATACATGTTCATACATGCATACCAATCCAATGTAGTTGCAACTTTCCTTACAACTACATGCAAGTAATCAAAATATGACACATGTTTAAAAATTAGACAACTAGCTTGTGGACATGTGTCATTATTTAACCTTTTTGTGTTTTCAAAATTAAAAATTCATTGTATTAATCTCAATCATTAAATTTTTTTGCCACTACGATGATGACACGTGGCACACCATGGAACATTCATTAACCATTTAACATGTGTTCAATATTTTAACACCAATTATATGATGACATGTGGCAATTAAAGCCCACCTATTTAAAAAATTTTAAATATTAATTAATGAAATCTAAGTCATCCAATTTATGGTTAATAAGATGTTGACACATGGTGCCTAGGTAAGTAGATAATAATTAAACCCTATTAAGTAAGTAGGTTTATTTAGATATGTAAGTAGGTTAAAAAATAGCTAGGCTTAGGTTATATAAATAGGTTTAGAATAATCCGATTTTATTTTTAAATTTGACCATTTCATAAAAGTCAAGTTTTTTTCATTCACTCATCCCCAATGGCACTTGGTATTCGGTTTCAACATAACTATTGCTCCTAGTTATATACTGAGCCAAATAGAATTAGAAGCCAAAGGATATGGGTGAAAACATTCCATTGCAAACCTCATGAACCAACCTAGTTGCACATTAAATACAACTACTATATTAAAGTATAACATCCAGGGGAGGGCTTTATTGCTTTTGGTGTCGAAACAAAACTTGAAACCCTTCTCTTGGTGCATCTAACACATTAAAAATCATTGAGAATAGGTTAGAAATGAGAAAGTTATGGGCCCCCAAAGTAAAGAGGGTCAAAAGACTCAAAAAAGAAACTATTGAGGCTAGTTCTTAGACACCCAGAAAGTTCATTTTATGTTTTTTTTGTTCTTAGAGTTACAATGTGATTTGTAGGACTTTAGATGGCGCTCCTACAACATTTTAAATCGTTTAAAATGAATAAAAAATAAGAAAGTTATGAGCTTTGAAAGTAGGACGGGTCCTAAGAAAAAAAACAAAACGTTTTATAACTTGGAAAGCTTATTTTTCTTATTTTTCTTCTTATTAAGTTTTCATTACTCCTTTTCTTTTGCACTTCAAAGGTGATTATAGGATATTTAGTGATTATGATTACTTAATGAAAATATGATTTTAATATTATTATTTAGTTTAAATTAATAATTGCTTACAACGTTTGTATATTTGTAGGTTAATTAGTGTAGCCTATTTACATTAATATTTTAACATAAATAATAAAATTTAAATATATAATATCTATGGATATATATATATAATTGATTATCACTATAATTATAATAAAAATTTAATTTATAATTATGATTATTTATAATTAAAAATTTAATATTATCATATTAATTGATTTTGAATAATTATTTGTTTAATCAAATGTACATTTTCTGAAAACATATTTCAAAATAAAATAAAGTCAAACATATTTAAACCATGGTTTAATTTAACTTAATTTAACATTATTTTGTTTAGCAATGGTTAGTTTAACCTAATTTAATTTAACAATTGTCAATTTTAGCCTAATTTAATTTATCCATAAATATTTTAGGATAATTTAATTTAACCATATTTATTTTATCTTAATTTAATTTAGCTTAATTTAGTCTAGCCACAATGAATATAGTTTAATTTAGTTTAACCATAAATATTATAGCCTAATTTAGTTTAGCCATAATTAATTTTGCCTAACTTAATTTAACCATATTTATTTTAGCCTATTTTAATTTAGCTTAACTTGATTTAACCATAATTAGTTTGGCCTAACTTAATTTAACCATAATTATTTTAGCCTCACTTAATTTAATTATGGTTAGTTTAGCTTAATTTAATTTAATTTAATTTAATTTAGCTTAATTTAAATTAGCCATAATTAGTTTAACCTAACTTAATTTAACCATGGTTAGTTTAGGCTAGCCTATGTTAGCATGGGGTTAACCTTAGTATTAAATGTACATAATACTATTATATATAGTTTCTGTAGATATATTAAGTATAATATTTAAGTATGTATAAGTTTAGGCCATTATTTTTATGACACGTGTCCATGTTATACACATTTAGTTGCATGTTAGTTGCACACACAACCATATGGCCCAAAAATTATACAATACCAAATTTGTAGTTGCAAACATGACTAAGATAGTTACAAACGACAACTAGTTGCATGCCAATTGCATAATGACTGGTTGTAAATGACAAAATTTCTAGTAGTGGTTGACTTGTTAGATTTTCCCACTTGCCCTCTAATGAATCTCAATGGTAATGAAACCTTGTGGCTAGCTCATGTTTGCTAGCCTAGACGATAATATGCAGTTGCCTCCCAAAAATCAATGGTAACCCATAAAGGGTACAACACCACACCTCCAACCAACACATCATAGGACGTAACATGCATGACGATCGCTAAGGCCCGCACAATAATGTAATTTGTTGGCTTGTTGGGATTAACCTGGATCACAATTTCTTATTTGGTTAACCTTCGTGTTTTCTCTAACCCACCCATGGATGTCAAAATGTGATATGGGCATGGGTCAAGATCAGCATTAGTCAATCCAAGACCATCAACAACAACTTTGCCCAACATCAATGGTTGAGCACTAGAATCCAACAACGCTTTAAGGGATCGATACCGTCGTCCTGATGCCCCCCTCAACTAAACCACTCCTTCCTCATTATGCACAACCACAACCCCATGAATAACATTGGTTCAATCAATAGCTAGCCATGTAGAAAGGTCATGAAATTTGGCCATAACCACATGCCAAGATTTAGGTTGAACCTTGGACACCTTTGTGCAATTGGGCTCAAAAATTGGATGGGGAACTACATGAGGCACAAAAATGTCCTCCAACTTTACCATAATTTCTTGCATTCCACCATTCTCACATAATGTGGTCACCAAACAAAGCACAATTGTTGGTTGAATACCTAAAATGGCCAATGTCTTAGTAGAAAACAGTGGTGCTTAACACATTATTTTGGCTACCCCCATCAAACTTATGGGTGCCTTGGACCTAGGAATAAAAGTATGCACTTTCCTTGACACTCCACCTGAAGTTGACACCCCAATGGGATTAGGAATGGTGTTTATCAACACAAATGATTGTGGGAGCCGCACTTGGCATGAACCTCACCACACTGAAGATCCAATCTCTCATCAACACCTCGTGGTTCTGGCACCTGAATATTAACTCTTGTCATTGGTGCAACTATGGAAATCATCACATTAGGATTTGCAACCATAACATGGTTTCCATCATCTGTTGCCAATGATTCATGATCTCTTAACATATGTAACATCATCTCATTTGGTGCCACTTATTTCGAAAAACTAACTCCATAAAAGAATCCTTGATCTGCATTTGACCCATATGATTGGTCATTGTCCCTATCCTTAGCCTTCACTGGCCCAAATGTAATAGATTTCACTTGGGCCGCCATGCTTGTGACTAGGGCTTCCAACCATGCAAATGTAGTGTTGGGTTGACCTTGAGTTGGCTTAGTGGTCGGCCTTTTGTTGACTACACTTTTTTGCTTTTAGCCCTTACCAAAACCTTGGCCCTTATTAGCATTGGCCTTGCCATAATTCTAGGTGAAATGTGAAGCAATTATCGACATCATACCCATATGCATGACAATGGGAACATGGTTGGTTAGGATTAGGGTTGGAAGTTGTGGCTTATGGTGGATTGGGACAATCCTTTTTCTTATGAAGCCCACCACTTCTTATGAAGCCCACCACATTTCCAACATTTGTCCTCTCCACCTTGTTTTGCTGAATAGGATGTGGAACCACCACTTGAGTCTGGTTTGGTCCCCTTGGCCTTGGGTGGTGTAGCGTTAATGGGCTAACTTCATGATTGTTAGCCTTATGGTGCTAGAAAATTCCTTGGGTTTTCCTTGTTGAACCCAAAGGTGACCACTTGTTCTTCCACCATGTCATCTCAATCCTTTCCAACAACTGAAAGACATTAGCCAAAATGGGTTCGGCAAGCTATAGTAAAATGGCATCTTGCACCCGACACTTAAACTCCTTGTCCAAAATTCCATACTAAAATTGGACAACTTACACTTATGTGACACCTTGTGTCACCATGATCAACCTACTCATTTGTGCATAGGCTTTTCGTAAACTTTCATGGGGTTCACGTTGGAAATCTTGCAAACTCTGTAATTTCTTAGTCATAACCCCTTGGTAATTCTGCCAGAATTCACAAAAAAATTCCACAATTGGGTTAAATATGAACAATGGACCCCATGTATTAGTGGATGTCCCTACACCACCACCCCCGGTAGTTCCACCACTTCCAGTGGTTCCACTGCCAATGGCATTTTCACTCCCACTTGTCAAACTAATGCTAGGAGTTGTCGTTGCACCACTTGGGGCCATAATTCCTGTAGTGATAGAAACATAATTGGGAGACCAATATAGCTGCCACTCCTCAATCTAAATCTCATAGGCACACCTAAATTCATGATAGTCATCCATAGACAGGCCTAAATGTTGAAACAAACCCTTCCATGCCATGAAAGGTGTGAATAGCTGGGGATTATGCAATTGTTACATATCACATTAGTTGTCAAACTCCTAGATGAAATCATCCAGCTCAATGGTGCCAACCACCCCTGAATATCGATAGGCCTTTTTGGCAGCTCCATACATCTCTTCCATGTCCCACAATAGTGGTGGGCCCTTGGAAAAATATTTGTTATAGAATCTGAAGAATCTCCTCTAAATGATGATGAAGGTGGTGTGGGTGGCTTGAACCGCACCCCTCGCCTAGTGAAACCACTAGTAATAGTGTCCCTATCCCTTGAATCTTATGTCACTTTTCTGATGAACCCTAAACCTTGACTTAGGTATCCCCTTTAAAATCCAATCACAAAATGGTGATATACCTACAATGGCTCAAACCAAATCTACAGTGATGTTGAACCTGTTATGGCTTAACTAAACCCCCATGCAGAACATGAACCTAAGGTTGTTACACCTACATGGTAAGGGCACCTGCACCCACAAAAACATTTCATAGGGCCAACAAACTAGAACACATTGTGAACACAACCAAGTGGTTTACTAGTCATCAACCTAGTCTCACCACAATAATAAATAATGGGACATCTTGGTGATCAAATCTAGCCATATCCATAATTGTGCCTCCTAGTACAACCTACACTTTGATTAAAACTCAATCAACACATCCAAGAAAACCAAGAGTTAAGTAGGACCTATTCAATGATCAAGATTGGGTGGTAGCCTTGTCCCATGCCCAACCATTAATCACACTAATCACAACCCCTAGGCTCATTGCACCAATAATAACATGTGTGGGAAGGCACATAACCTTTCACTTGAAGTTTCACACTAAACAGTAAGCATAGACTACCAAAAGGTCAACCTGAAAGCATGTGCTCACCCCCAGGTTGTAATGAATGGCATACACCTTGGTAATCCCTTTACCCCCTGAAAGCATATGATAACCCGACCAACATGTTAACAAAAAACAAACGCAACCCAACAAACACAAGTGGAGATGCATAACTCATGCAACACAAATCTCTACTTTTGTGATCCCTACACATGAATCATGATAGGATTCAAATCATATGCAGTTGTTAATGGCATGACACTCCACCACCTATAAGGTGCAGAAAATATGACTCATCAACACAATGCTAAACCACCAAATATTTGGTAGGAAAAAATGGACCACACACCACCTAGTGTCTTGGAATAAACCTTCAAAAGTGCATGTCTCCAACTGAGCTGAAAACTCCCACATTAGAAATGCACTTCACTAAAAACTAATTAAGACATAAAGCTTTTGATTTTGCTTTTGTATGGGTGAGAAGTAAATTCCCAAAGTCGAATGGCAAATAATTCCATAATTGCCAAATCAACCTTTAGCCTCCAAAACTTTTTGTCCCCAAAACTTTTGTTGTTTGACATGCATATAATTATTTTCTTCAAGAACTCAACAATGTAGACGGTTTTTCAATTCGACTCCACATGCAAAAGATATGAATTTCCAAAGAAATTCAAAATGAAAATTCCCAAAAAAATAAATAATTCTATCCAGTCTTAGGGGTTAAATCGTCCAATGTATGTTCATAGGTGGGTTGTTTGTGTATTAGCCTACCCACATGATCACTAACCCTTGTTTGCCAATTAGCTACCCTTAGTTAGATGGATGAATTTTTTTAAGCCAAAATTTGGATGAAATATTTCAAATGGATGAAAAAATTAAAAAACAAAAATAAAAATGTTGGTAAGTTCGGATTGGTGGTAAACCCTCGCCCTAGGTTTGGGAATTTGGAAAAAAATGAAAAATAAAAAGGGAGGTCCGAATTGGACCCCTTCAACCCTTCTTATCCCGAGGCTCCCTCAAGGCATGTGAGCGTCCACTCATGCCTGAACCTCCAAGGTTTGAAAGAGAATTTGAACTCCCAACAATGGCGGTTAGAGCTCGGCTTTCTCCACCACCACCTCTACTTTTCTTTTCTTTTCCTTCTTTCTCCTTCCTTCCTTCTTCTCTTCCTTATTTCTTCTTCTTTTTCTTCAGGTTATAGCTATGCGTTGCAACTCCTCTGCCTTTTTCATTGTTATTTGTTGCCACTTGTTGCAACTTCAACAAATGGGGCAACCACGGCAAGGAGCTCCTCTCCCCACCTTTTTTTACTCCTATGTTACAACCGTAGTTACTCTGCCAACAACAAGATCGACCAAGGGCACTTGCCGCCCCTACTTTTCCTTGCAAACTGGCGTCAACGGCCAAACAAATAGGATTTCAAGCTCTTGGCAATGGCGTAGGTGGCTCATGCTACCACTATCATTACTATACCTACAAGGTACCAATAGAAAAAGACAAAAGGAGGGAAAGATAAAGGGGAACAAGAGAGAAAGGAAATAAGAAAATAAAAATGAAAAACAACAAAAAAGGGGGGGCCTTGTGATCAAGCTAGGGGCTTTCCTTTTGTGCTTTTTCAACACCTCCAAACTCCAAGGACTTGGCCCTGTTTGGGTTCAACTTCCAAGGAGTTGTACACAAAAAACATGTACAAAAACATCAAAATTGCCAACCAAACCAAGATTTGCAAATGAGCAATATTTGGAGCTTGAGCAAAACTCCTGCAAAATCAATTTGTAATATAAAAACCAAAACAAACAACACAACACTTGCTGTTAACCCAAATTCATGTGCATAACACACACAACAAGAAACGAAAAAATAAAATCTTAGTGTTAAAACAATTCTAGCCTTGTTATAACACAAAAACAACTAACTAGACTTTTGGTGACTCAAAAGATTGATTCACTTGGAACAGCACAAGAATCCAAGCCCAAAACATAGAAAACCAAAACACTTATATAACAAAAAAAATTGCAAAGCAAAAACCATGGTTTGGAATATCAAATCACCAAAAATGATTTGAAATCACACAAGATGGGATTATATCCCATAACAAATATCCCAAAACCCATTCACACATGAATTGGTTTGAGATTAACTAATTAACTTAACTAACCCAATTTATTCTGAACTAACAAAATTAACTAGAACCTAACTAAACAATTAAATGAACACAACTAACAGTATCCTTTGGTAATTAGCAACTAAAAGATCAACTTAAAAAAATTATGATTGATAACAACAACAAAAGGTTATGTATTGTCATTGGAAGGGGGGCATTGGTGTGTGTGTATTATAAAAACATGAAGTTCTCAAACTCTTATTAGTGAAGAAAAAATAAGAGTAACAATACCACATAACCCCAAAGATGATGAAAAGATAGAAACTCTTTTATTCATTCTTTGCAAAGAAACATGTGAGAAGTGAGTGTTTATAATTTGTGCTTGAATATAAAGATTTGCACCATAATATGGTATGTTTGTGATGGTTTTGTTTCTGTGATCCCTCTTTATTATATTCTCATAGGCATTGGAAATTCCAAATAAAAAAAGAAATCAAGTAGTGGGGGGCTAAAATCTTAAAAAATCTAGATCAAATGCCAATGTTGCCCTTGAAATATGGTAACTTTGTTGTAATACTTTTTTGATACCCTTCTTATTTCTTATGGTGATTCAATGATACCCTAGTTATATTAAACATGCTTGTTTCATGACGTAATATATATATATATATATATATAAGTTGAGACTAGTATTGCCACTTCTCATCAATAATGGGTGTTACACAACAAAGTTATTCTTAAAATAATATTGTCTTTGGGACCCTATTTCATGTTGAAATATTATTTCTGTAAATGTTAGTTATCTAATTATTTTTTTAAAAAGTAAACTTAAAACAAGAGGAGCAATTTTCTTATATTGAAGGTGAGGAGTAATAATTTTTGCATGGGCATTTATTGCATAACATTCACAGCAATGGCAACAAAAATAAAAGCAAAATCAAGTTGATATTTAATTTATCACCAATTTAGGGGGAAAATGAGTTTGAAGCCTTATCTATTATCAAACTTTTTGAAATTTGATTGTGCAAATGATTCTAAATTTCAAGCATATGTTTCCATTGAATCAGGGGATTGGTAGGTAGATTAATATATATTCCCAGAGACAGGTTCATGTTTATTCCTTAAGAAGCGCTGAAGTTCTCAGTAGCTATTGGTCATCGGACAATCACTATTACATCACACATTGTCAATTTTCACCCTTTTATTTTCCCCTTTTACAACCTGAAAATGGACCTCTGTGGCTAAACTTCATGAAAGGAATAACTTCAGTTTTTTAGACTTCCAAACTAGCCTGGGGAATTGGTCGCTTCATGAGCAAAATGTAGTATAATTTGAACTTGACTGTCATCTTGTACTTGAGGTTAATATTGTATTTGATTTAGAACTAAAAGTATTTGGATTGCAAGGTTTTTATTACTAGTAAATCTTGGAATTTATTAATAATGATTTAATACATTAATAATAGATTTAATAAATTTATAGTGTATGAATTTTTTTTTGACAATTTGGGTTTGAAGGTTTTTTTTTTAAAATAAATTTATTTCATTTGAAATTTAAATCTTTAATAGGTGTTGACATAATATCTTTTGACATTGGAATGGGAAATCTCCAAGCATGGGATATCATATTAGCATGGTTCTGAAAATTAGGGCAAGCATTCCGCGTTGAAACGAATGAGCCAGTTTGGAAATACTTGACAAATTTGAACAATAAGAAAATCAAAGAACCTACCCTGAACCATCCATTCTTTGAGAAAACTCACCATAATTTTATTCTGGATTTTTTAAATTTTTTTTTGAAAAACCAAGGGTTCTACAATTATGAAAACTTTCCCAAAGCCAAGAATCAAAGGTTATAACAAAATCAAGCGACCACCCAACACTCACTAAAACCCTAAACCAATTTACCCACGCTAGCCTGTAGGTGCTAGGTACAGTGATAAACTACTTGTCAGAGTTGGCAACTTGGGGACCCTTTTGCTTGCACTCTTGAATCAGGTCAGCAAATGTGCGGTAGGTAGGTGTAATGAGATGTGGCTACTCGGTATTGTTGTTATCACTTCTGTAAAGTCGTTCTGGTCTAATTTGGATTTTCAGTGGGGCCCCTAGGCAAGAACAAAGGCAATGATATACTTGTAAGATTTTGTCAATTAAGTGCATTCATTCTGTTGTTGGGATTCTTCACCAATGAAATATCACTTATGTTTTCTTGGGTAGAGCCTGTTTTTGTCTTGATGCATGCAACAATCCAAGTATTTGCAACCGAAGTCAAGAACTCTGATCATTGGAAACCCCCCTGAATGACAAAATGCACAACATGATCATATTCAGTTTGAAGTCTTATTAGTTGTGACTACGTACATTTGCAGTACATGTGGTAGGTAAGGTCCTGGGGGTGAGTGACCATTACCAGAATAAGGGGCCAGTCCAAGGCAGAGTCAATTTGGCCCCAGTTCTGGTATCACCCTTCCCCCAGGCCTTAGATCATCTCCAGCGGTGCTCAGTACCTATGTGACCCTCCTACAATATTTTTCACATCCAAGTTTAGTTATGTAGCCTACTCTTTTGCAACCCCACCCATAAAACTGATACTGGGACAGCAAATAGGTGGGGGACTACTAATAGCAAACCACCTGGACGAATCATTATGATGGGCCAATCAGAAACACTGGGCAGGTCGGGCCACAACACTTTAAAAACATCGGCAAGGCTTTACAAAGTGTGTAAAGCAGAGTGAATCAACAAGCCACCAGCACACCATCCATTGCAAGCTTGTTACTCAGTTGTGGATGAATCCTAATGGAGTTGTCATCAGGTTTCACCTTGGTAACCTATCCTGTTAAATCTACGGTACATAAAGTAGGATAATAGGTGATTACTAAGTAAATAGATGTATGTAGAATTGTTGATTGTTTGAACTAGTGGGTTGTTAGCTGTATGGTTTCTTTTAAAATTCCTGGTGGAGCCAGGGTCGTGAGCATCCCTACGCAAATTCCAACTTAACTGACTATCAGTGGTTTTTTTTTCATTTTTTTCATATCAAAATTTTGGTAAAATTTAACAAAAAAGAATAGCTAAATTGGTAGAATCTACGCTCAAAAAACAAAAAAGTTCAAAAATTTCTCAATTTCTTTGTCAAAAAACTGCAAAACGTAGCCAGGAAAAAAAAAACTTTGCTGATTACATTATTTCAAGGAACTCTTAAAACTGTGTTTATTAGACATAAATGTGATGATGCAAAAACACAGTTTTCAGGCTATTTTAAATGATTATTCCTCTCTTTTTGAACGAAACCCTACCAAACTTCATAAAAAGAAAGCACCCAAGCAAGGGAGAAGAAAAGAAACAAAAGGGCAAGGACCACACAGAGGTAAGAGAAACACTAAGTACCGAAACCTCCACCAATCCTCTCTTTTCCCCTTTGTGATGGTAGCTACCCTCTTCAAAATCTGGTGATAATTCACCAGAAGGAAATCCACTTGGTGTTAGCAGTGAGGGAGTGAAATCAAAGCATGAGCTAAAACACCCTGGTTAGCTACGGAATCAGAACCCTCATGGTGTGCTGGCGGCTGTTGGTTTAGTCTGAAGTCTGATTCTATCTATTTCAGTTTGTTGTCTTTTGGCTGTCGTCCTTAATTAGGCTGGAATCTTGAAGTTCTTATTTGAAATGGAATCTAGCACAGCTGGTACATACTTATAAACTCTTTCCAGCTTGTTGGATCAAAATTGCTTTACCAACTGGTTGGAAGTCAGAGCGAGAGAGAGATTCTGGCAAGAACATTGGATTTCAACAACAACAATCCAATGAATCAAGGTGACACTCTTCTTGCCCAATACATTATTAGAGTTACTAATTGCAGTCCTGATGGAGCCTGGATTTCCAAGTATTCCTGAGCAAACTTGAGACTCTTGGGCAAAAAATCGCTGAAAGGTAAACACTCGATGGGGGACTTGCAACAAACCCCATTGTAAAAGTAGGCCCCAAATTTGGGCCAGATCGCTTAATCTGCCTCGTGACAAGTGGCATAATTTCTTACGAGCTTCATACTTGCACATGTTCTTCCCATGACTGGCTTTGAAAGCTTCAAAGCCTTATTTCAGCCTTATTTCAGATGTCCAAAGTGAAGAATGTTGGAAAGAAACATCAGACTGGCTTTTCAGGTTGGAGCATCATAGAGATCATGCACAATGTGTTGTTGGATGTTATAAAAGTCACTTTTGCATCTGCTACTTTCATTGGCATTTTTGCAAATAAAGTCATGACAATTGATTATATTCGATGGTTGTCAATTCACTTGTATGTGGTGGGTAGAAGCATGGTAGGGTGGATCAATTTTGGTGTAATGCAATCCATTTTGGGCCATATAGGTTGAATGTCCCATTCATATTTAAATTGTTAAGAGGGATTTGGTTTGAGGATATAAACTTCAATATGAACATATGGCAATTGATTATGATGCTTAATGAATAAAATCACAAAAGTTATGAGCTTTTGAAGTTGAAATCATGAGGTGTCATGCTAGAAAAAAACGTTATTGCACTTTGATTATGGTCAATGATTAGATCTTAAACTTGTTAAGATCTTGGTTTCATTTAGACACTATAATGGTGAAAACAATATTGAAAAGCCTTGCCTCATATCAAATGAAAATATTGGGTTATGAAGCTTTTTGTTATTGGTAAAACAATTGGTTTTTAAACATTCTATAGCATATTGAAAATAAGGTGATTCATGTTGAGATTTGCACACATATCTTATTTAATGACCTTTAGATGAAATAAATTTTCCATAGAAAAAAAAACTTAAGATTTCTAACTTTGGTATTCTTATGTAATGTGTCATGGCAAAAAATTGTAATACATAGTGTAAAAAGGTTTGCAAAGTGAACTTTAATGGATGTTATTTCTTGTCATTTTTTGGTCTACCCTAGTGCAAGTTGGATTCCCATTCTCTTGTGTGTTAAAATAGTTGGTGCCTTTGTTACATTTGATAACATATTTTCACTAATGGTTAAAGCTTTGTTGGATTTTGGTGGATTAAGGTTGAAAGAATTGTGAGCCAAATTAATCAGTATGGAGTGTGATGACAACTTGTTATGAAGTTGTCAAACCAACATGACATTTTAGTTCAAAAATAAAATAGTTCTTTATATCACTAAAGTTCATTGTTTTGCTCATAAGACAAATTTAATGGTGGTCACTTAATCAAAATTGGGTATAGTGAAGTTTAAAAGGTATTGAAAGCATTATATGTTTTTTTCGCACGTGGTTCAAAGAAGTTTATGGAATTCCAAAAACTTGTTAACCTTATCAACACCAAGGGCAGCAAATTGTTCTAGAATGTCAAAACCCACTAGATCTTTATGTTTTTTTCCAAGAAAGCACATATATGTTATAAATTCACCTTTAATTGTGAAGATGCATGAAAAAAGGTTTAAGAGCAAGGTTGTTTTGAAGAATGTGAATGTTTTTGATGACATCAAATTTATTTTAGGGTCCCTTGTGTTCTTCTTATGTTTGAATGTGTGCATGCATTGATCAACCTTACACAAAACAAGGATTTGTTTATGTGCGATTTTTTAATTGTTGTCAAGTTGGCCCAACAAAAGTTATATTGACTTTACTATGATCTTTTTGCCAAGTATGAGGTTGAAACTTTTGATTATTTCAATTCAATTGAGGCTTGAACCAATGATAGTTGTTAACTAACAATAGTTACCATCACATAGCAAAATAATCAAAAGATAAGACAATGGATTTTGGTTGAAGGTTGTGTTAAAAAAAAAAAATGGTTTCCTTGATTTCTTCAAATGCAAAGAGAATGTTTGATATTAATTTAATGTCACTAGAAGAGATTTGGTAAACAATCACTAATTTTTCAACCACATTTTAGTCATAATAAACACATTCAATTAAAAACGTTTATAGTCACCTTGAACAAGTGCCATAAAACAAGTAATCCAAAAAAAAACACACATGGCATGATAGTTAAATCAATAGTCACATAATGTTACAATTGCATTTGTGATTAGATAATCATGACAAACATCAAATTGTAGATTATATATATGTAGTTAAATAAAAAAGTGATATATATAATCTATTTATGTTATTATATATTTTCATTATTTTCATCCTATGAATTGTTGACATGTTGTTAAATACGCAATTAGGAAATGTAGCTTACATATGCAATGTAGGCTAAAAATTACCTAAAGAAAATTTGGTTAAGAAATCACAGTTGACCACCACCATGTCATTTGTGAAGGTTGACCCTTAGATTTCAAGAATGCAGACCAACTCCTTTACCAAAAAACCATTTCACTTGTTATGAAACCATAGAGGGGTGCATTTTATTTAACCCATGTTTGTGTTCTAAACATTGCACAAATGTGAACTTTCTTATTTAATATCTTATCAATATTTTGGCATTTAATATTTTTTCATTCATACACACATTTATGTTCTTTTCCTTTTAAAAATGTGAATTCATTTTAACAAAAAAACACTTGAATTTCCTTATTTAATAAGATTTCAATGATCATTATTTTGCAAAAAAATGTCAAGCACATGATTTATTAATGGAAAATATTATTCAATTAACAAAATAATAAAAAATGATATGTTTCCCAAATTAAACCAATATTAGTTTAAAATTATATCATAAAATATTGATGTAAAACACATCATAATTTCATTTTTAATTTTTAATTTAGAGAAAATAAAATATAACTTATTCAGATTTAATAGTCAAAAATAGATGGTAAATATTCAATATTTAAAAATACATAATAAAATATTTTACATTAATTTTATTATTTATTATGTATACTAATTTAAACATAAACATATCAAAACTTGTTGTATAATTGATAGTTTTTTGGAATTTTATACATTATATACATATAATGTTTTTAATTTAATTTAAAATTATGTATATATATATTATCTATATTATGCATGATGTTGTTAATAATTATACCCAATCTACCTAACCTAACTAATAATTACATTAACTAATAATTAATGTAACTTATTACTTATATATAGGTAAAAATGATCAGCCTATCCTATCTTAGCTTAACTAATAACAAGAATGGACTATTATCTATTGATTATAAGTAATAATAGTATATTCTCACCTAACCTTAAATCCTAATTAGTTTATAATAACCTATATATCATAACCTACCTATTAATTTTAATAGGTAGGCTTAAATAAGCTAAATCATTACCCAATACATAGATTTAAGCTAGGTCAATTATTTTTGCTTAGTAGGTAAATTAATATAAATTAAGATCATTTCCAACATGAAGCTTAGATGGTAATGTAAAACTAAATTACCACAAATGTCTACATTAAATGTAATTTTATAAACTTCAATAATCAATTGCAATCACAAACTTGATGCAACATGTGGTTTAATCATCTGTGTATAATTGGCAAAATATGTTAAAGTAGTTGCAAAAATGACTTGGTTTTCATCCATCAATGGAATCTAACAAAAATTGGTAACATATGTTGACTTTTCATTAAATGTTTTATTGAAACACAAAATAATCACAAATTATAATTGCATCTATAACTACAATCTAAATCCATTTGTTTCATAGTCACATAAGTGACTATTAATACTTGTGATTTAGTGACACATAGGACCACTATGTATGTAGTCACAAAATGAGTTGATTTGGGCAATAGTTGCACCTTAATCACAAACACATGGTTGGAATGGACAAGGTTTCTTTTAGTGTTAGCTACAATAAGAAGGTAATGAACTTAAAGGCAACAACTTTTAGTTTAGTTGAATTTTCTTTTCATTTCACTTCTTACAACATATTTGTTGGAAATTAATCATTAGATGGTAGTTGCAAGAAAGTAACTATAACAATAAGGTAGCTACAACAAAAAGGTAGTTATAATAGGGAAGTAGTTGCAATTAAAAGGTTATTATAGCAGGAAGGTAGTTGTAGCAAGATGGTAGTTGTTGTATGAAAGAAGCCAATGGGAGGCAATAACCATAAACATGAAAGCAATAACTACATATGTGAAAGCAATAAGTAAAGCAATAAGTCTTTTCCTAGATGTAATTTTATCATTTTTATTCAATTTCTACCCAACAATCCTTTCTTCATGATAACAATAGGTTACCAATTTTATAATCTTATGATAGCCTTCCCTTCAATTATTTTTTTGATCTAGATGGATCATGGAAGAGAGGATGTTATCTATTTCGCATTTTCATATGCTAACAATAAATACTCTATCTATTAATCTCATGTTGATGGTGTTGAGAAAAAAAGATCTATCACCAAATATGCCTGTAATCAAACCATCAACAAAAGTGAAAGAAGAATATGAAGGTGCAACTTGAAGTTTTATTGAAGAATTGGAACACCACTTCTTAGTGCATGAGGTAATGACCATCTTGAATGTGGTTTATTAATAGTTTTACGCTACAAATGGAAAAGAGCCAAAAAAGAATTTTCACATTCACCTTAGTGTGTTGAAGGTCACATTACATATACTTCACAGGTGCCTAGTGAATCAAACTTGTTGCATTTTTTTTGGAATGCTCGTTTTATTCTTGTGATTTTTTTGCAAGTTGTTTGAATTTGTTTTCTAATTAGGTTTTGAATGCAAAAAAGGTTTAAGTTACAATGGGCAACACTTTTTAAAGGCTGGGGTTCAAATCCTTTTAACTTGGGTGTAATTTGGTTGTATTAATATTTTTACTAGATTATTTGATGATTAACTTGTTGATGCTTATAAGATCACATAATTGGCATCCTTATTACTATCACAAAAAAAGATAATAGGAAAAAAATGAATAAAAAAAATGAGAATTTTTTTTTGAAAATGAATTTCTTTGACAAAACTAAAACTAAAAGTGGAAGGTTGGAAGGTAACTACCTTCCAATCCTTGGACAATACTTTTGTCACAAAAAATACATCACCTTCTTTTTGCCATCATCTTTTGTCATGTTGACCTCCTATTGGCTACCTTTTTGTTATAACTAATTTCTTACTATAATTACCTTCATGTTGTAGCTATCTTTTTATTACAACTATATATTGTCTAATGATTAATTTTTAAGCATTTTAAGAAGTGAAAGATGAAAAAAAAAAAACTAAACTAAACTAAAAACTACATTATTCCACATTAAAATAATACTAAATATTTGTTTTTGCCTCCAAGAAATCAAGGCAAAAACACAAGAGAAAATATGTCCTTTAACCTTCAACCAAAATCCATTATATTTTTTTTCACACAAGTACAACATTTTTTATTACTTCACACACATAGAATGATAGATTGAAAAGGAATGAGGAATAAAAAATAAAAAATGAGGGAATAAGCTTCAAAGTTAATAAGGAACCAAAATGGTTCCCCACCACACATTTCTAAAAAAATTCATTTTATCATAATCTCCTTCATATATCCTAATTAGTGACAAACACCACTTTATTTTTTTTGTTTATATCCCATAATAAATAAAGGACAATAAGTATGAAACTATCAACTAGTAGTTAGATTATTACTAAGAGACCTTTTAGGTTAGCTAAATTAGGGGATTTACCCATTAAATTTATTTTTATTAGAATTCTATTTCAAAATTAACTTCTAATTATTCTGACCTAAAAGTAATTCATTGACGAAACTATTGTCAATTAACAATGTTCAAATACGACTACTCATATATAACATTTATTTTGAAATGTATAGGAATCAAGAATCATGATATGTGTTACGGAGTCATGCAAATTAGGTTTCACAATCTAAATCTAATTGATGAACATGTCATTTGAGTTTTGAAGATGTGGTAATAATCATTTTCTAGTCTCAAAAGTCTAATGTTTATGGTTTAAAATTCTGAATCATTTGTCACATTTTTTTAAAAAAAATTAAGGAGATGCTTAATATATTTCAAAACATTAGATGTATGAAGCATGTTAATGTTAACTAATCTTAATTATCATCGCAAGGGAAAATAATCAAAAGTTAATTTTAAAATAAAATTGCAATAAAAGATTATTTGTTAGTGTGTAAATTTTCAACTTGGTCTAGCTAACTTAAAAGGCCTTTTAGTAATTATCTAGTTACTAATGTTAGGTTTATACTTACCATCCTTTGTCACAATCATGAATATGCACACAACAAACAATTAAATTGCAAATTAACTCTTTCAAGTCTAAAGTTTGTTCTTCCTTCATATTGGAATAGTTAATTACACAACTCCAACAATTTTCTCATTATGGAATATATCAACATATATAAATACGAAACATATTCCAAGGTTGTAAAAATATTAATAGGGAATTAGATACACATCATAACTTGTTACAAGAGAGTCCATGGATTTTCTATCATGGGAGCTAATTATACAAAGTTGAAAATTGACTACACCCACTTACTCACAAGCTTATTTCCCATGATTTTCAAATCTAATACCTTTTTAGAGCAAATTCATCCTACCAATGCTTTTGGCTATTAATCTCAACAAGTTCAATCATAACACTAGTCTAGAAAGTATTATGGCCAAAAAAACATGAAAATACAAACAAATAGTTTATTCAAGTCCTATATTGAATCACACCATGTATCTATGTTGCTTAATTTATTTGAATGAACCTATAGAATCACATAACTCCAATTTAAATAAACTTTTTATCATTTTGACATAATTTGTGTTTTAATTGTATTTTACAACATCCAATACTAAATGACATAAACCTTATTCAATAGATCTTACTAAATGCAAATATTTTGGCAATTTTTTCTAAATTTAATAGTCTTTACACTTATGTTCATATCAACAATTCATGTGATCTTTTTGAAACCTTTATCACTTCATTCCATTAAGCAAATGTAGTAGCATTATTTTTTTTGTAGAAACCACATATGCATATCAACCCCTTTTGTTCGAAAGATCACATAGTTTTTCACATTCCAAGCTCCTTTGCTAGCATAAATGCAAATTTTCAATAGACCTTTCCTTCCCTTATTTTCTTATGCTTCCCTAAGAGAATTTTTTTCAAGTTTTCACATTTGTCAACACATTGAATTCACGTCCACCTACACCAAATTATTTTTTCATGCTCATCAATGTAAACTTTTGATGTTCGTAATATTTTATCATCATTATTAAAACAAAGGCAACTTGTCATAACCCCACTTCCCATAATACAAATATTGACAATTTTACTACATGCCCATTCCCATCATCTATCTTCAACTTATTTCTTTCCTAGCTTAATAAAATGAAACAATCCCCGCATTTTGATTTTCATTTCAAAAATTCGAATAGGGACATATGATCATGAACACTTTTCTCTTTCAACTAATTATCAAGTCCAGAATAAATTGTTGTTATTTTATTTTTCTACATCAATACAAGAACACAACCTAATGAACCATGGGAGCACGATGGAAACCTCAAACCGATAATTAACACAATTTTCCTTGCACTTCTATAATACAAACTACAATTTGCACATACCACCAAACATACAAGGCTCATATTGCTTTAATTCACAAACTCCCAATAAATTGTTCCCTTGCACTTACTTCACAATGTTTAAGTTCCCTTCATCAATAGTTTTCCCACCATCTTTTTTCAAGTGTCAACTTAAAGTGACTGCAAAACAACAAAAATAGACAAAAACTAAGAACTTTACACCTCAAAATCTTTAGTTGTGGAAGCACCCCAATAAGAAATTTTCTACAGCCAAGCTTTTATTGTTCATTTTTAATATATTCAAGCTCAAAATATCAACTAGTCCAACCACATTTGTCTTTTTAAATGAACAACAACACATCATTAAATATCAACTTCATTAAAATCATCATCAACAAAAGACTTTGCCCAAGCACACAAAAGGTCCATACACATGCAAAAAATAAGCAAAACCATAAACCTAATGTCTCCAACCCATTAAAAATGAATCATTCATAATTATTAATCACAATATAAGCTTCATGATATCAAACTTAAACACCTTGATAAAGTGACAAAAGAAGAAATTAAAAAAGAACCAACAATATTATCTGAAAAGGAAACACGAAGTTTCTTAATATGGTGAAGAGAAATTTGAATTTAATTGGGATGAAAACCCACGCGTCTTTTTTTTAATTAAAAAAAAACATTTGGCTTGTATGAACATCAACATGTACCTTCAAGCATCATACAAACAAAAGTGAATTACTGAAATCCTGAATCTATTAAAAACATGGATATAAAATAGGGACTAAATAATCATGTTTAACAAGTCAAGACTCAAGACCTTGTTTGTTTTGTTCACAATTGAAGCAAGAAGAGTTTTTACTTGTTCCCCAAGCATTGTCCCTGTTGTAATCAATCCATGAAACCATATATGCAACTTTTACACCATGTTGAATTTGGCTTGCATGCAATAGCCACAAACATACCCACATCAACTTTGGAAACTCTAGAAATTCAATGTAATGCAACATCAATTAGATTCAAGGGCCAATTACAGCTCCTACAAACATTATTCCTATGGATGTGTTGTCCATACATAAATTGTGTACAACCTTAACCCATGAACACAAAACAATGATTTTACTGCATGTTCCATAGTTTGGAATCCATTCCTTGCCAAGCCCAATGTAAGCTACTAATCTTGAAACTAAAGGCATGAATGATTCGTCCAAATGACAAGGAACATGGATCCCAAACGATAAACTCCAACACATATGAAATTATTGGGACCAATTACAAGTAGGTGTAAATAAATATAAAGCCATTCTTTATCTTGGGGATGTTATCCTATTTGAGCGTGAACATCCTTTTTCAAATGCAACTCTTCATATTTTGAAAAGCAACCTTTCATCTTTCAAAATATGAACATCAACTTTTTAACCTTTCCTTACCCTTTCCCAATGTTCCAAAATGAGTTGTGACCGAACAACGGGTCATCGCACAATGGAGCTATATTGTTTCTGATCCTGATTTTTGCAACCATCACTGGTTTGGCTGCGCATTACTCTCATTCACTGCAGGAATGCCTGGCGGCTACTGCTGAAGGACCAAAGAGGCTCATTGCGCGTGAGGAAGACGGCGCGCAATTATGGTTAGGGGAGGTGCTGCAATTATGATTTGAAGCAGTGGAGAGCGCATGGCGGCGAAGGAGCTAGCAATTCAGAGGCGAGGAGAAAAGTTTTGGAGTAGCAGATTGTGGGTGTGCAAAGGAAGAGAGCTGCAGAGGAGGTGGGAAGTTTTTTTGGAAAAACATGTTATTGGAGAGGACGAAGGCAGATTGTGCTAGATGCTCACAGAGATGTGTAGATTGAGGGATAGATCGGTTGGTTTGGAAGAAGATTGGATTGGTTACAAATTTTTCCGTTGCGCTAGTAGCCAGCCAAGCACTTGCAATTGGCATCAGGAAGCATAGTTTGAGGGAGTAACAAAGTAAGACTAGAAACCAGAAATAGATTGAAGTTGTTTGCACAAGCTGCTAGGATCTGTGAGGAATGCTAGGAGGATGGCCCTCAGCTGTCTGTTCATTTGACGTTTTTGTATATATTTGCACCTTCAATGTTTGTAATACATGAGCTTTGGGTCAAGAAGAGTGTTGTTAGGGTCTTGCTGTTACATTCTATTGAGGAAATAGGTTTGTGGTCTTGTTGAACATTTGTATGCCAAGAGTCACTGGTTGAAAGGACCAAGTACTGTGAGCTCTCCGATTGGTGGCAGATCGGCAGAAATCCAAGGCAATCCGGGTCTGTACATTTTGTGAATAAAATTCAAGTTTTGAGTTCCATGATTGGAGCGGTGAATGTTTCAAGAATGCAAACTGTGTACATTTGAAGATCTAGGTGTGCATACAGATTGAGTCTTGAACAGAGTTTGAGAGAGAGAGAAGATCAGGGGCCACGATTCAGTTTCGGGACCTTAGAAATTTGAGCTCCGTGAGGATCTGTGTCTTGCCAGGGTGTTCGATTAGATTGTGCACCCTCCTTTTTGGTATCAGAGTAATGTCATGTGAAGTTGAATTGAGGGAGATAACTAGTCAATGGTGTCAAAAAAATTGATATTGGCAAATATTAAGCGAGGAATTGCAATTTTTTCATCCAAGGAAAAGAAAAGCAATGATTTTGGTTGATGTGACCCACATTGTTTTATTATTATTGAAAATTTTAATATTCAACATATTTAAACTAGTTTCAAATTAGTTTGAATTTTATATTTGCATTGAAATTTAATATCATGTTTAATTTGATTTTTAATTTTATCTGAAAGTGTGAAAAGTGATGAAAAAAAATGATTATGCTTGAGTCCATATACGTGGAGTTCATGTTCATGAACCATAACACCAAGTAATTGTAAATTCTCCATGTGTTAATCTTGTACAAACTAAGGTTATATGCATAAATGACAAATTCCCAAAAAGGTCGCGAACATAGTAAAAAGAAAACATAACAAGAAGTCAAAGACTCAAGACACAAAAGGAATAGGGCAACCATGGAACAAAGAACCTTTCAAGGCCAAATAGTATTGGCAACCTTTGTCCAATGCTAATTCATATTACTTGCACTCACAAGTCATATACTTGCAAATTGAAACCTCGTGGCCCTCATCCCACCATTGCCTCCCTTATCCTTAATTAAAGGGTACTAGTTTTTTTTTTCACTTTGTGGCTACCTTCAAATTGGGAACCAATCAGGAAGTGCAGGGTCAAACTAGGGCCCAAAGACAGGGTGAGTTTAAAGCATAACTTTATGTCTCTCTCTGCCATTATATGATGGTCTGTGCAGTATAGTTTGGACTATTTTATTTTTATTTTATTATTCTTTCAAGTTTTAGTTACCTATTCATTTTGTGCTACAAAAAAAAGGTCCATAAATAGTTGGAAAAATAATAAAATTTGGTTACCTATTTCAGCTCTGCCATGGATATTGGAGACCAATATTGAAAGTGGCTTTCATTGTTCAATGGCAACATGGCAATGATGCAAAACACACACACACACACACACACACACATTATGGTAATTATTGTTTTAATAATAAATAAATAAATAATAATGATATTATTTTGAAAAACATGTTGTAATAATTTCTTAAATAATAGTAAAAAAAAACACTATCAACAAATTTGTAAATGTTTTAATACTAGTATTAAATCTCAGCTTACTAACTAGATTGAAATCCTTGTACAAGCTTCTTTTACCTACCACACTTATCTTATTTTGGCATAGACTTGTTGACTTCATTTCACTTGATGTTTCATTCTCAAAGGGGGTTCGCTTCTTTTGATGGGGTTTGGGGTGACTTGGGTCGATTTGTCCCTATGGAAACCAAATGACTCTTGCGATGTGGAAAGATGTTTCCATTGGGTTTAGGGTGTAGGGTTTCAATGCAAATGTATAATTAAAAGGGGCAAAAACTTTGAAAGGGTACTTCTGTAATTTAAGCTTATGTTTTCAAATAATCATACAATATTATCTAATAAAATTGCATCCAATGTATGAAATATAGTAATTTTGGGGGCTTGGCTTTTTTTCTTTTTTTTTTCAGTTTAGTGTTATTGGACATTTGATGAATTTTTTCTCCAAAAATAGCAAACATAGTCCAAAACAAAAAATAAATAAAATTCCAGAAATTTTCCAATTCATTGGTTGAAAAAGACATTGAAATTCCTAATCTTTGGATATCAATTAGAATAATCACATAATGATATAATTGACAATTTATTGCTAAGTATCATAATAGCCCTTTGAGTGTGGTCAAGCATACACGTCAAGCATTCAAAACCCATACAAAAATTGGAATCAGATAGAATTTTTCCAGAGGAAATATGCTGAAACTTTGAGCCCCACACTTGATAGATGGTCTTTTTTGAAACACGTACAAAAATTTCTTAATAAATTGTTCCACAATTGCTTTAGCAACAACAACATCATTCGTCGGATCCACCGCTACATAATGAATTTTATGTACCATGAAAAGGGATTTCTGGAATGAATAAATTGTTGCAATAAATAGACGTATAGTGCATGGTTGCTCACCAACCCAACACTTGCCCCAGAAAACTCGGACCGTTGTTTGTGGGTGTACAGTTGTCTATACACACATATATATAACTTATTCGGCTGGCTAGGCAATTTTATTCGTCCATATTCTTTCTTGCAATACACAGGGCAATGACGGTGCTTTTCACCCATAGTAAAAAAACACTATAAAGCTATACTTTTTGCCCATGATAACAAACTCTATAAATCTATGCTTTGTATCCATAATAACAAACTCTATAAATCTACGTTTTTTGCCCATAATAACAAACTCCAAAAATCTATGTCTACAAACAGTATTGAATGAATGAATGAATGAACAAAACACGTCAATACAGTATAGGGTAACCATCACGCCAAATGGGGCAAAATCAAGTTTGTGTGGAAAAACAACCACAAGAGACTGGGCCACACCATGAAGCACACATACGTACACTCTACAAAAAGCTTGCAAAATCTACAAATGAAAAGTGCACAATGATGGTATATATATGTGTGTGTGTGTGTGTGTGCGGGCTTTGGATGACTAATGGTTTTATTGGTAGGTTTTCTTAGAGAAAAATCAATATTCTTGGGGGAAAAAAAAGGGGGGCGGGCCTTACTGAAAATTTAAAATTCCTTTCTTTTGGTTTTTTTCCCCTAATAAAAGGAAAGAAAAAACACCCAAACACCCTACCTTGCATCTATGTGGGGTATTTTAAATGCCACCCACTCCATTTCACGATGTCTAGTGATTATATGGTAGGTTGGGTATTTGGGGTTTTTTATTTTTATTTTAAATTTTAGGATGTTTAAGTTATTATTTAATAGGTTGGGTATTTGGGGTTTTTTTCTTTTTATTTTAAATTGTAGGATGTTTAAGTTATTATTTTATAGGTTGGGCGTTGGGGGTTTTTTTTAATTGTATTTTTAGGTTACAAATAGACATTAAAAAAATTTGGGTACGAAAAAGCCAACCTCCGTATTAACACCTGGCCAGATTTGGCACGTAGCTGCAGATAGAAAGACAAAAGAACGGAATGAATTTTTATTTTATTTTTTGAAAGAAAGAAAGAAAGCAATGCGCCAGTCAGGTTCTAAATTTCCAGATTCCCTCCAATCCATGCGCAGCAGGACGCGCTGCACCGTTCCTTTTGTGGCGGACGCGAACTTTGCGGGCACGGGTGGTGGGGTTGGGACCCTGGCAAGGGAACGAGCGGGGCCCACTGAGGATTCAGGAATCTGCCTAATTTTAATTTGTTTTTTCTTCTTTCTAAAAAAAGCTTTTTAGAACTTTAAATATACTCATTAAGCTGAATCTCAAAGAAAAATAAATAAATAAATATTTTTTTAATAAATGAAATATTATTGTGAACCCCATGTTCTAGTAGTTTGGGTTCTCATCAGTATTTTCAATTTTCTCTCCTTTCTAGTGCTAATAAAATTTAATGGTAGATGAACCCTAGATCTCAATTCAATTACTAGGATACTTACCAAATGTTGAATTCAAGGGACAAATTTAAAATTTTCAATCTTTTTTTCTTAAAATTGAGAAACTAATTTTTTTTAGGAAATTAAAAGCCTCATTACTATTACCTTTTATTCTTAACTATTTTTAAATTTCTGAAGTGTAGTTTCCATTTTAGCTCACAAGTTGCTGAAATTTTCCTTCTTGGTAAATAAGCCATAAAAGGTGACTTTTGTATGAAAGGACTGCAAGATTCAGGAGCTTGAAATTTTGCAATTAATAGGTACATACATAATTTAAAAATCTGATGGTTGGATTTCCAACTAGCTCAACCAAAACAACAACCAACAACAACCCTAGACCATTAGATCCACCGCTTCCTTCTTCTTTGAGTGTAACAATTTCATCTATGGTCGGTTCTAACAACAAAAAGGCAAAGGAGCACAAATCCTTGCCAAAACAAAGTGAGTGAAATGAGCCCATTAAAAGAGGATTTGAGTCAATTGAATTATTGTTAAGCCCACCATTAGGTAGGCTATATACTACACAAATAATCATATACAAAAGGATCACAAGTAATGTGCATGATCACACTAGGGTAATATAAAAAAATGGATTAGTGTAATTAAGTTGAAAATTATAGGAACACCTAGATGGCGTGTATAAGTGTGATCCATATTAGTTAGTTGGGGGGTGCCTTCCAAGTTCATAAATACTTTTTTGGAATGAGCCTCTTTTGATTGACCCATAACAAAAACATTCTGAAACTTGGGAGAGTTCCCCAATATATAACTATTCATTCCAAACATAGAAACAAATGGAGTCCTAATATTTGTGCACCCATATAGGTTTCAAGAGGACATCATTGGGCAAAGCATGGAGGGGGAGGTGGGGAAGAAGAGACAATTTGAAGTGCTATTTGGAACTTGAGGAACATTTTGGGAACCCATTTGAGAACTATGAATTGTGGGCTATATGTATTAACTTAGTACATTAGTACTGAAGAGAAAACAAAAAAAATTCCTAGTACTTAGATAAGAGACAATGAGGGCCATAACCTAATATGGCTAAATCTTAGGGCTAATAATTATAAATAACAGCAGATGCCTAAAGGTGGGGTGCCTTAAAATAAACCCAAATGAGTTAAATTTTGGCCAATGCCACAGGCCTGATACAAATAAGTGGCTACCAAAAACAAATCGACGCCAGCCTAGTCGCCACTTGTGGAGATTCAGTGCAAATTTAGCATTACTAAAGTGCAATTGTTGGACTCTAGTTTCGCTCTTTTGAAGGGAAGGTGGAGGGGGGGGGAGAGGGGAGGAGATGTGTGGTCCACCAGCCTAGGACAAAAAGAATTGGCACACTAAATAATCATACCACTAAATATAATACGATCCTTTTACTATTAATACAATCATGTTTTTGGAATCCTTGTAATATATGGGTATTAACAATAGGATATCAAGGGTAGTTATTTAAGATGATTAATTAATTAGTTAATGAATAATTTATTTGAGGAAATAATAGGCTCCCATTAAAGTGCCCAAAATTGGTTTTTTTTTTTAAATTTGAAAATAAAATTCCTATAAATATAGTTTTTTTTTTTGGGTTTCTTACTGTTTTCAATCATTTATGAAAAGAATGCTTCACTTGAAAGAAGAAAAACGCTGTAAATAAAAAAATCAAGGATGGGAACCCATCCATTTTTAAATCAGGCTTTTTTTGCCAAATCAATTCAAACTTAAGTCGCATTTTGGAAGGTCTTCTTTTTGTTTGCATCTAAAGGACAGGGGATGGAGAGTCTAGTTTGAATCCTATCTTTGAAGGGTGCACCTTAAAAAGGATAACTCCCCATTGGGTCATCTTTTCTTCTTATAGTCGAGGTACATTTCAACCCCCAATCCACAAATCTACAAAAGATGATGCACCCACCCTTTTGGGTGATGTGGAGAAAAAAAAATGTAGCTCTTTTTCTCCAAATTCCTACCCAAATGGAGACATTTGGTAGATAGATCTCTTCATGCAATTCAATTCATGTTTAAGTGGGGCCCTTAAATGGTGATCATACTATGTAGATTTTGACAAAATTTTCGCCCAATTTGTCATTCAAAGAGTTTTACAAACACTTAATTTTTTTTGGTAATAGCGATTTACAAAATCAAACTAAAAGTTCAAGCACTCAATTCCAAGGTATATTATATTAAGCACCATTGATTTATTCTCTTCCACAATGAAGAATTTTTTCAATTCACATACTCGTCTAACAAACATGAAGTCTAACAAAATGACACCAAAATATGAGAGTTCATTTCACATGGGTTATTGTTATTTTTATTTGCTATGTTGTTAAGTCTAGGTCATGTAATAGAAACCATGTTCAAAGCCATCTTTAATAATAATTCAAAATGTGAAATTTTCACTAATAATTCCACAAATGTAGTAGCCACAACAGATGTACATTTATTTTTTTCCATATTTTTAAGTGATTGGCAAACACCTCTTTGATCGCTAATCTTGCATGCTAATTTGATTTTGATTCAAATTTTCCCCAGCTTTTAAGCTTTTTATTCAAGGGTTATGAATTTTCAGAGAAAGTTGAACTCAAAAATTATCTATAAATTTCTGGCCATGTCTTTAATCCTAAATTTCTAAATCTACACACCACAACCAAATTTTTAAAAAATCATTAAAGTCCTCTCCAAGAGAAATAAAAAGCCAATATCCATTGGTCAAAATTCATTACAAATTGTCCTAAATCTTCTCATATTTTAGAGTAAGTTTTCTCTACTGGGAAATTTTGAATCCAAAATAACTATAAAATTTAATTTAATTTTGTCCCCGTGCCAGATCTGGCTCGCGAGTTCCAGAGCTCCAGTCATCGCCATTGGTCCAAAACGTGGTGACGAGGAGGATTCCATGATTTCCCATTGGCTGAGAGCATGTAAACTAGGATCCGTCAGTGTTTACTCGGGACATGGGAAAACAAATTTACCACGGCCTGACAGTCGCGATCCCCCGCCCCTTCTTTAATCCAAATCTACACACTTTAATCCGCGGTGAAAAAAAGCTAGCACTTTTAACGGTTGGAGTAAGAAAATCCGTCCGCCGCACATCATTGGCCCATGTTCTGTCCTACTCGCCCCTGTCAAGAAGATTCCCACCAGCCTTCTTTTTTTGTTTTTTCTTTGCTGACTATAGATAGCCAAAAAGAGAAATTGAAAATCAAAATGTCTAGAATAAAGTTTTAAAAAAATTTAATAGCCATAAATTCAACCAAAATTTTCCAAAAAAAATCCCAGATTTCTATACTTTGTTCAAGTATTTCCGCAAAAAATAAAGAAAGATGTTTTAAAATTTTACCTTCATATTTAGCGTTTAGCCAAATTTGGCTTAAAAGTTTATTCCATATTTAGCTTGTACCGAAATCTGGCTAAATCTTCTCATGGATGATCGCCACTTTTTGGGCTACACAACAAAATTGGAAAACAAAATCTTTAAAAAAAACATTGATTTCCACACACGTCATCATAGGTTACCTAGTTCCCCTACATAGTAGGTACCTAGTGGGCGCCTTTTATAGGGGGCATACGAGCCTCCCCCCCCTACCCCACCCGCCGCCCCTGTTCCCCTATAGCCGCGCACTACTCCCCCACTGGTCCTGATGCTCGCGAGCGGTTTGCATTCTCGTCTTTCCGTTTTGTTTTTTCCGAGGATTAGGCGTGCGCGTGAGCGAGCGATTCACGCGAGCGCGCGCGAGAGAGAGAGAGAGAGATAGCAGCGATCATGAGGTGAGCTCGTAAATTTAGTGTGTGCTTGAGTGTGTGTGCGCCCGGTGGCGCAGGAAAGGGGAAAATGGCAGCAGGAAGAAGAAATCAGGGAGAATGAAGTAGTAGATCTGTAGCTGCTGTTTTGAACTAGGAACAGGAGGAGGAGGAGGAGGAGGAGAAAGTCAACAATTGTTTGTGAGGGAGCAGAAGAGGGAGATTTTGAGGAGGGAGAGAGAAAGAGAAGAAGAAGGACTACTCGTGGTTTGCAAAATTTTGGAAGTGTGTGTGTGGGCGTCTTTGTTTTTCTCTTTTTTCTTTTTTGGTGTGGAATGGTACGAGGATTGCGGTTTCTTTGATCAAATTTTCGGTTTTGTTTTGCGTTTTGTTTTGTGTCTCTAGAGCTTTGATGTAAGCTGGATCAGGGAGTGTAAATCGACGAGTTGTTAAGCTTGGTGAGGGGTTTTTGGCTGGCGCGGAAGTTGCGGAGAGGAAGATCTTGCGGTTCAAGGTCGAATTTGTGGAGTTCTTTTTTGTCTTTGTTTTTTCCGGGGGCGGGGGAGGATTGGGAAGAGGGCAAAAGGAACAAAAGATCTTTTGTTTACTTCTTACTTCTTCTTCTTCGATGGTGATATGGAGTTGTGAAGAGCAGGTAGCTGCGAGAAACTCTCTCAGTTGTCAAGGTCAAAGTCTTTTGGTAAGTGCCTGGGAGTGGGGTTTTAAGCTCCGACGGTAATGTAAAGAAGGCACAAATTGCGAGGAAGAAGAGACAGAGAGAGTGTAGGTGCTGATTTTCCTTCTGTGGTCCGCTACAGTGTGCGTTGACTACTACGATACATGGAACAGATTTCGAAGTAGAGGAATTTTTGTTTTCTTCTGTTCAAACTGGAATCTTTGAAAGACTTTGAAGATTGTTTTGTTTGCTCAGAAAGATCGACAAAAGAGTAGTTGGGAGTGCGAGATGGACAGACAGACAGACATGTGTAGTATCAACACTTTTGTGCTTTTGCGATCTTCTTGTGTGTGCATGAAAATCTGCTTTGCTTTGCGCCACAGATGATGTATGCTCTGATGATTGCACAAAAGAAAAGCAGCTTCTAAACGAACATCATCATGATGTTCACATAGCTTTAGAAGCTGCAGTCTAGCTTGAAACTCCACCAGAGCTTGAAGTTGTGAATTGGAGCAAAAAAAAGCTTGGGACACTGATTTCAAGAGGAGTATGGATTCTTGAAAGATTGATCCCGCTCGAAAATCAGCTCTCAATGTCAATAGATGCAAAGATTGATAATCACCTGGTTCATCATCCCAAAAATCTAATCAAATCTGCAGCAGAAAATGACCTACATTTGTACAAAACATACAACACTCTGAGAAACCCAAGACATTCACATGAGACTCTTCATCAGTTGAGAAACTCTGTCACTAAATTTACACTCTGAAGAGATTTTAAATGACTTGTGGAACATAACAAGAGGTGCAATCTAATCCTGTTACCTTGTGCAGTTTGAACATGGATCAGGAGGAGGCCAGTGTTGTCAAGTGGATGGCAGAAGAGCAGCAGATAAATAGAAATTTTGCTTTAGGAAGAGGTTTGAACCACCCTTCCTTCATGTTGCTTGCTTGCTTCTCTTTGAGTTTCTAGATGATGGAAAGTTAGTGGCAAAGAAATGGGAGAGATGATTTCATGGCCACTCATTCATGATGAAGCTGACAATGATCTTCTGATACTTTTCTCTTCCTTTATTTTTGTTTTTATGGAGCTCAATTTTCTCAGCAATATTTTCTCATCAATAGAAACTCTTTTCAGCTTTGTAGGATGTGCTTCTCACAGATGGCAACCATGTGCATACTGATTTCTGTTGAAAGTCACACAGCAAATGTGTTGTGACTATTAAAACCCATTCTTCAGTCTTTTCTCTGTTTTCTAGGGTTTGGGGCTCATTTTGATTCTTCTTCTTCTTCCTCTTCTTCTTTCTGTTTGCTGATGATGTTTCTGGAGTTAGACTTCTTGGCATGGAGAAGTAGGTCTACATATGTATGTATTACGTATCTAGAGAGAGTTTCTTGTTGGTGTAGCTGCCATCAGATTGCTTCTACTCCTGATGAGCTATGGCAGTCGGAGATTTTGGAGCTGTGTGAGGTGATGAGCTTTTGAGTGTCTGTACATGACATGTACATTGTGTTCATGTGTTTTGCTTTCCCCCAGATGACTAGTGTATGGTGTAGTCCATTTGGAGGTGGGTGTGGAAGTGTTGGCAAAGAAGAGTGGTGGAGTTTTGACATTTGAAGGGAGCCTGACAGACAGTCTGGAGCTTGAAGGCTTGCTTGTTTGCAAAGAGGCGATGGAGGAGCCATAGGGGTGGACAGGTGTGTGTTACTACAGTGACTGCAAAGGTGACACCTCTGTCATCTTTGCTCAATCTTTGGAGCTGCTTTGAACCAGGCTCAGGGCGGTAAGATTTTTCCCTGGTGCTGGCCAGCCTCACACACAGAAGCCAATAGATTTCTTTTATCTCCATGACTCATATGCCCACAACAACTCTCTCCATTGGAGCAATGGTGCCAAGCAGTAATCACAGCATGGATGAACATCACTGCTTGGAGACAATCTTGAGACTGAAGAGCTGGAATGAAGACCCAAGTGTAAGCACAAGTTACCACTCCTTGAAAGACAAGCTGGAGGGGCTCATGGAAACGAGCACTCAGCAGCAGCAGGGAAGTGGGAGTCAGAGCTCAGGAAAGGGCTTGAAAAGGAAGAGAGGTTCCGGGGGACTGTCAGTGACAGTTTATGAGGAGATGATGGATACTGGCAGGATTTCATTGGGTTTAGGACAGATGGAAAATTGTAGAGACATGGATGAGGATTTGGTCACGGTTCTCGGGCTAGGCCATTTGGACATGACCTCAGGAAAGAACTCTTCCAAAGGAAGGGATGAATCCATCCATGGTGGCTCTGCTACCACACTCAGCATGCAGGCAGAAGCGCTCAGTCCTGGTGTGCTGCTACAGTTGGGCAACATGGATGAGCCAGATCCTGATGCAGCAGGAGCAGTAGGAGTTGGCTGGCAAGTAGAAAGCAGCAGCAGCAGCAGACTCTACAATGCACACACTCAGGATCCCGTGAAGCTTGGCTTGGGCTCATCTCAGAATGCAAGTGAGTACGAACCTTGTGTGGGGGAAAGACTGTTGGGATTGGGGAACACTGGTGAGAAATCCGCAAACAAGAGATCATGGGAGTGTCCAAGTTTTGGGAGTTTTCAAGTTCCAGTGGTGGATGAAGGATCATCATCTGCACGGGTGACATGTGGTGGTTACATGCCATCTCTTCTCATGGGTAGCTCTTTCTTCCCACCATTCCCAAGTTTGCAGACAAATGAAAGTGGCATGGCTGCAGCAGTGGAGGAAGATTTTATGGAGCAGAATCTCTCCATGAGCTTCCACCAGCGGAGTAGTACCACTTCAACCAGTAGCAGATCAGGCCATTCAGACCGACCTCTTAAAGTGTGCAAGTTCAGAGGGTGTGGCAAGGGACCTCGAGGAGCATCTGGTCTTTGCATTGCTCATGGAGGTGGCCGCAGGTTTGTTTGGTTCATCTGCCCTGTCAGATCTTCTCACTTTCCCTGTTAAACAAGAAGCTCTTGACAACACTCACAACAAAGTAGGACCAAAAAATTGCCAATTTTTTTGCTTTAGTCTAGCTGACAGAATGGTTTTCCTCCCATGAATTCTGTGAACAGGTGCCAAAAGCATGGATGCAACAAAGGTGCTGAGGGACGCACAGTTTACTGCAAGGCACATGGAGGAGGTCGCCGTTGTCAGAATCTTGGATGCACCAAAAGTGCTGAAGGAAAGACAGACTACTGTATAGGTCATGGTGGAGGTCGGCGTTGTAGCAAGGAAGGCTGTGACAAGGCTGCGAGAGGTCGATCAGGGTTATGTATCCGGCATGGAGGAGGTAAACGTTGCCAAGTTACTGACTGCACTAAAAGTGCTGAAGGCTACACTGGTCTCTGCATTTCACATGGTGGTGGTCGCAGGTAAGGCTCTGTCTCTGTCTGTTTCTGTTTCTCTTGTTTTTTTTTAGCAGAATTCTTTCAGTGCAATTTGTATCAACAAGGGAGTTGTACACTTTGCACATGGTTTGTTGTCTTGATTGGTTTGTTGCTGATGCTTATTTGTGTAGGTGTCAGTTTACGGGCTGTTCAAAGGGAGCACAGGGGAGCACCATGTTCTGCAAAGCTCATGGAGGTGGCAAGCGATGCATCATCAAGGATTGCAACAAGGGTGCCGAAGGCAGTACACCTCTTTGTAAAGGACATGGTGGTGGCAAGCGTTGCATGTATGATGGAGGTGGAATATGCACAAAGAGTGTGCATGGAGGCACTCTCTTTTGTGTTGCACATGGTGGTGGGAAACGGTGTACAGTTGAGGGATGCGGAAAAAGTGCAAGGGGGCGCACAGATCATTGTGTGAAACACGGTGGGGGCAAACGTTGCAAGGTTGATGGGTGTGGTAAGAGTGCACAAGGGAGCACAGATTTTTGCAAGGCACATGGGGGTGGTAAGAGATGTCAGTGGGGTGTTGAAGGTTCCACTGCTGCAGATTCTCTAAAGGATAGCAATGGAGGTCGAGCAGCTGGAGCTCCATGTGATAAGTTTGCGAGGGGCAAATCAGGCCTCTGTGCTGCACACAGTGCTCTAGTTCAAGATCGGCGAGTGCATGGAGGTGGCACAGTGGGGAATGTTGTTACGGCAGGCCTGGCCCCAGGCTTGTTTAGAGGCTTGGTTTCTGGTTCTGGACAGACCCGCCCAGGCACGATAAATTCATCAACAACAATTTCAGGACCATCAACAACACCAGTTGCTGCTAGTAGCAGAGCTGCCACCAGTGCTTCTGATAAAGAGATGGGTAGTGCAGCAGCCACACAGGGATTCAATCTTCATGGTAAACTTCAGTTCTGTAGCCTGGTTTTTGTCTTGCAACAATTTGTATGGAGACCTGTATGCAAACTGAGATCTTTCCAAACTCTTCTCAATTCCCGATCATCATATGTGTTTTGAAGAATCGGTTTTTCTAGAAGCATGCACAAAGATTTGGTATCTGAACAATACATCAAGCTCAAGGCTCTGAACAATACATCTTTGTCATTCAGGTCCAAGTAGAAAACAGGCAGCAGCACCTGAGGAGGCAGTGTCACACACAGTGCGAGCACCTATAGAGATATGGACAGGAAGAGGCTTAGATTTGCCAGAGAGTTCACTGAGTTCCCAGGGATTTGACACAGTCAGCTTGGACAGTGCAGTGCCCGATCCTTCAAGCTTCGAAGGTTCCAGTTCTGGACATACTCCACATGCTGGTGATCTCACCATTGCGCAAGACGACATGGCCAATTTCAGTGTCTCCAGAGCTCCTCCAAGTGTTGATTACCTCACAGCAGGATCAGGTCTTAACAAAAGATTTTCAAATTTCATGCCACCAGCAACAGCAGCAGCAGGAGGAGGAGGGCCCTCTCAATTCCAGAATCCGCTGATTCCAGCACAGGTTTTCACTGTTTGTCTCTTGGCTTGCCTTTTCGTTTTTATTTTCCACATAATGCCCATGGCAACAAGAATGATCAGTTGATTTGATTCATGCATTGCTGCTGGGATTTTCAGGTGCTGGTGCCCTTATCAATGCAGAGGCGTGATGGGCGACCACCACGCCCTCCAAATCCAACCAGTGATGAGAGAGTATTTAAAGCATCAATGTTGTCAGAAGAAAGAGTTCGGGGTGGTAGTCTCATGGAAGGTAGAGTTCGTGGTGGAGGTTTGATTTCACTTCTAAGCGAAGCACCCAACAATGGAGGAGGAGGAGGAGGAGCACAGGTGGCATTGGGTACAGGCATCATTGAGCACATGAGAAGTAGACAACCAACTAGTGCTGAAATGGAAAGCCAGTCTGCTGCAGGAGCAGCAGCAGATAGCAATATGCTACATGCAGATCTCACGAGCCCAGATTGGAATGGGCCTCTTGGCATTGATGTTGGCCAATTTCTGGCAACCAGTGTCAATTTCAACTGATAGGGCAGCAGCAGATTGCCCCCGAAAGAGTGAAGGCACAACACACAACAGCAAGTGGTGATCAGAAGGTCCCAAGCCAAAAATGGGGACACTGGTGGGTGGTGGCTATTGGCCAACAACAATGACAACAGACACAAAATAACAACTCTACTGCAATAACAAAACAATACTGCACTTTCAAATCAACTATCATCAACATGCAATTGACAAAGCAAAACACTGCACTTTCCAATTGCAGATCAACAAAGTGCAGTTGACAAAGCACAACAAGATTGTGGCAGCATGCTGCTGAAATTTCGTTGTAAATTATGGAAAAGTAGCCATTGATGTTGGGAAGATGGAAAAAGTTATGTACATTTTTAATAGGGGGGGCAGGGTGTTGTGCAGTGATTGGCTGGAGCTGATTTCTATGGAGAAGATGGAGAAGATGAACTTCTTGGTTCATCATCTATTGTTTAATGTATAGTACATGCTTTCGTTCAGAAAGCTTATAAATGAGGTCTCATGTTGAGACCGCTATCAACATATTAAAGAAAGCTTCCCACACTTTGTGACCAAACAATCTCAAAGACTCAAAAACTAAACCCAAATCCATGTTCAGCATTAGTTCCTGATCTTCACCTTTGAAAACTTTTTGTCTCTTGCATGATGGTTTAGGGGGGTCTAGGGTTTTAGGGTAACAATGGAATTTAAGCATCATTCAAATCTAATGTTAGGGTTCATAGTGTTAGGCAATTTGTCATTTAGATATCATGAAGAGAAAAGTGCCTATGTCAAAGTTAGCACTAACCTAAAATGTTAGTTAACAATTTTGATGTATGTTCAGACACATTAGTGTTAAGCTAAATTAGGATATCAAAAGGTAAAGTAACTTGCCGTTGTCATGATGGATTCACGCCACCATAATGAATCTTAGGGGTTAGTGATCACAATCAAGATTGATTATTATAATTAAGATCATTATATTTAATATTAAATGTAATAAATCGAGTTATAGGATCATTTTTGACCTCTTTATATAATAATATTCAGTTAAGGGCTCAAAATCTAGGCTTTTGACTAGGCTTGAATGTCAATTATCACAAATGCTCACAACAAATGGACATCACCTACCAATAAGGATGTCATATCATTGGCAATGCTACATAACATTAAATATGTGAATACACCAAAAAAATCAAGAAAATCTAACATCCACTTATCATATAATTAACTATAAGTGTGAATGACGCTTTAGAATAGTAGAGGCAAAAAGAATAATGTAGTACCTTTTCAGGTTCAGCAGTAATTTAAATTACTTCTAAAAATGTTGAATATTTTAGAAATTATCTGTTAGAAATGCCAAATTTAAAGAAATTATCACCCTAGATGCCCAAACTTTGGGAATTAGGCTAGTTTTTTTATGGTGCCTAAATTGCACCACCTGACATTTTCCTCCTTCAAAGTGATTTGGGTTTGGGGATTGTAAATGGCATGTTGACCACAGTTGAAAAAGAGGGTCTATTTAGGAGAGTCCTAGAAGAGAGCTATATAGGTAGAGCTCGGGAAGAGAGTTTTAGAAATCAAAGCAGAAATGCAAGACTTGAAAAAAAAGTGACTTTCTCAAGTGAAGACAACTAAGTCCATTGTAAACGTAAAGTTGGAAGGAGCAAATAACCTTGAGTCGGAAATTACAACATTTGAGAGAAAGAAGAACTAAAAAGAGGAACAACAAGGTCACCCAAGCACAACAACATTGAGCACAAAATACAAAAATTTGGTGGAAACCCAAAAGTTTCTTAGGTTAGGCCAGGCCACCATTGCGAAACAAGTATCAACAAGGGGTGTGCTATTTTTATTGTTGAAATTCTATAATAAAAATATTTTTTTACTAAAGGGACTATGGTAGGGAAAATATGAGCAAGAAGAAAAACACTTGCAGTACTTATAATGGCCAAAGTGAACCCACAGCCATCAGTGCATCATAAGGGATGGATGGTGGGCTGATGGGTAACACTTTTTCATCCGTTTCCAAGTTGCCTGGCCAACCATGGTGGGTGGTAAGGTCTGTTTCTGTTTCTACTAGCTACCCACCAGCCCTTACCCGTGTACAAACCAGTTTTTAATAACTGTTGGGTTGAGCTTTTTTTTTTTGAAGTTTTTTTTTTTAGACCACACAGGTTATCAATATCAAAAAACTTGGTTTCCAAGTAAGATATCAGAAAATTTTGGGTAATAACCATCAGTTATGCATAAAGGTAAATTATCAAACAATCAATTAATAACCATCAATTAACCTGCTGGTTATACATCAGTTACAGGGTTTTTTAAAATAGAAGTAAACATGTTTCTTTTTTCTTTTCTTTTAGTTTTTTGTATTAGTATTTAAAGATTGATAACCTATCTGGATGATAATCAGGTCATCCAGTTTAGTTATTAGGGTTTCAATAACTAACCTGATAACCTGATAACTGGGCCAACACTGGTCCTAACTACTGGGTTAGTTTTGAAATTTCAATACTAAATGGTTATTAAATTTAACCAGTTATCCAACAACAACAAAAAGTCAAGAACCGGCTGGTAGGTTATTAATAACCGACCTGATAACTGGGCCAACACTGGTACTAACTACTAATCCTCTATTTGCATTTACTTGCCTAATCACAACCCATTATCCTACCAGTACCTGACATATCCTTTACACGAGTAGTTCAACAATGCAAAACCCAAAAATTACACTTGTATTAAAATTATAAGCATGAAATCTTCACCTGGCTTTACACCAATGATACATCAAGCTGGAAACCCTATTGTTCATCATGAATAGGAATTGTCATTTGCAAATATTGGACTAAATTAGTTGAAACAATTGATTTAAATTGACTACAAATTAATATTATATCGACGATTTGGATCAAAAATGTAAACACCCAACATTATGAATATGTGCATTTTTTTAATCAATGAGTTGTTGCTATGCTCATTGAATATCCATAAATTAGAAGGAATTTTTTTTTAATTACTTTAAAGTTTTGTATTGGAATTGCTTGGTAGAGCTTAGATGCCAAATTTTGAGTTGATTACAAAATCACAAGGTCAAAAGTGTGGACGAGGAGAAGAAAGGTTGGTAAACAGAAGACAACTTGAACTCAAATTGACCAATTTAATAATTGAAAAAAAAAAATAGGTAAAGATCAATCTGGCCTACAAATGTGTGCATATGTAACAAAGTTAAGTTTTGGCCTAAAAATTTATTTATTCTTACCAAACTTGTTCTCTTGTTTCTTTCACTTCATAATGATTTGTTGTATATGTGATTGGATTGAAAGGTTGCAACAAAATTGTTACACAAAATCACTTAACCTTGCAACATTGAAGAAAAACTTCCAGATAAGGATGCACAAAACTGGGAAAAAAGAACAATAGAACAAGGACAAAACAGTACCAAGGAAATAAAAATAACTCACTTGCAGGTTGCTGTATGAACAACACTTACAGTCTCTCACTCATTCGGCGACCATCAATCAACAGCAACATGTCTGCTAGCAACTTCACTATCACAACTTCCCCACTGACTTCACCAGCTCCCTCCAGTAGGTATAGGCCAGTGTAACCCCTAACCTGCATATCAAGTTTCTGTTGCAAGTCCAGAAGCAACAGAGATGTAGGGTTTGTTTTGGGTGCGTTGGGAGTGGGTTTTGTTATTTAAATTCAGATAAAAGTGAAAAGGAACTAATTCAAATTTGAGTTTGAGAAGCTTTGATCGTGCCTGAAAACAGCTATTTTCATTTTGAAAAGAAATTGATGACACACTTGTTGAAACCCTAAACCCACTTGATGAAACACTTTTTGTATTTGTACAAAACCTGTTGTCACCTGTTCCATCAGCTATGGATAGTCTTTACACACATTGAGCCATCCAGCATCAAATACAATGTACTCATGATGGAAGCAATGGGGCTGCCAAGAGACCAACACATGTACTCTGAAGACTAGTTCTTTAACAAACTAGATTACATCATTGACAGATTCAGTGTATGTTTTCTCCAAGGCATTTTCAAGCTTGACGGGCCTGCTGAGATTGTTGAGTCTGAAGAGGGAGCCCACTCTCCTTCCAAGCACTATACCCACCTCCCATATCAGTTACTCCTGAGAAATTCTGCACCACGTACAAACACAAGTTTCCAACCTTAGTATGAAGTAAGGTGTCCACTCCTGGCAACAAGCACCTTTGGACTGCATTCTCATATTCCCACTAACAAATAAGACTAAACCTAGGTTTCCAGAAGGGACATGGGGGAATGTGCATTGAAAATAGTCAGCCAAATTTTGGTCCAGGAAGTGTTTTTTTAAGTCATGTGCCCCATCCCATTGTGCACATGGGAAACAGTAAAACCAAGAAAAGAGCAGCAGAAACCATGACTAAATTGGGAAAGCACGTAGTACTAGCATCAAAGATGATGTACTGCCACTACAATTCAGACTTGTCCATAAAAGTTGCATTCTAATCAGTGCAAAATGTGTCCCTGACTTTCAAAGCTTCTGTTACAACCTTCTGGTTCCATCTCAAAACACAGAAGCTTTGTGTGGACAAAACAAAGTTATAAGGTTTTTGCAATTCCTCCAAGGACGGTCCTCTCTCAGCAGTGCAGCCATATTTCACTGGAACCTCCATACCCCTCACCAGTCTACTACAACCCACATCTTCACTGTCCCATTTAGTTTAGATTTCTGCCGGGAATGCAATATTGCCTAGAAAGTTGTGTTTCACCTGGGGATCTGAAGTTGTGTCACAGGAATTCTGTATCCTCTCAAATCATACACAAACAATGCCTGCTTTTTATGTCAGATAAAGAAAGTGTGCAAGGGGAAGTAGTGCACCACTGCTCGCAGCTCTGTCACAGCCATCATTGAGCGACGTCCACTTTGGCATGCCTGCAACACAATCCATAGCCTCAGATTTCTCAACATTACCTGCTCTGACAGTTCAACAACCAGGACAGACCTTGGCCTACAAACCCAAACATCTGCCTTGGACTGCTGCCACAATATCTAGAATACCTTGGAGTCAGTATCTGACAATCACCCATCACAAATCCCTCGCATCACATCCTACCTCTTTGCAATCAAAAACTCATTCTTGACTTGGACCCTTGCTTTGTCAGAACTTGGTAATGAGATGATTCATAAAAGAAAAATAGAATAACTCAAAGCACATACCACTACAATCTCATCATCCTTGTCAAACTCCTGTGATACTTCCTCCACAAACTTAATATTCTTTATCATCCCTGTTCAACATTGTTGCAACAAATAAGGGAGGCATTGTCCATGCAATCCTGTAGAGCTTTATACCAATATTACCATGAGAAGTAAGCACAACGCTGTGTGGAAACTGTTAAAACCTTGTATCAACCCTAGACCAGCTGGAGACGAGGATTGCTGACAACACCAGCTTATCAGTGTGATTGCAGAGAGAAACTATGTAAGGTAACCAAATAAACATTGTGTCAGTTCCAACCAAACCAAAGCAAAGACAACTAGAACTTCAACTTGATCAGTACACTCACACCAGTCATGTCTCCTGAGAAAAGGTTAGTAAGGGGAGGGTACAGGAAAGTACCTGGGCCCATTTTCACCATGTATGGAATGTTGATTGATCCCTCCACATGGCCTGCTGCATACTCCTCTGGTGTCCTGTTTAGATTTCCAGAGACAGATTCACTCTATGGATTCAATGCTCTCAAGATGTTGTGGCAGAAGACAAACCCATCAAACCAATGGTCATCAACAGAATCACAGAAGAGACTACAGCTATCCTCATTGACATCTGTTTCCAAGAGTCCAAACACATTCATGCACCATAACTTGCCTGAAATTCACAGGGAAAGACAACTGCTTTCAACGGTGTTATGCTTGCATTTCATGACACTGAGCTTCAAGTGACACAAATACAACAACTGGCTCAATCTCAAGCATCCAACCTACTTGGCAGGATGCATATGGTTTCATTTTGGTTCTACCCTAAATTCCAGACAAACTCAAAGCACAATCTCTGGTCCATTCTTCAAATCACTTTGTTTATTTGAAGGCAGCAAATCATGAATGAGGAAACCTCATTCATGATGCAGGCTAGGCTTTCTGAACTTGATGATAGAGACCTGAAGCAAACCTGACATCCAGGTAGCGGTGGCCTGCATTGATGAGCTCATGAGCAACTTGAACTGGTACAGTCCGAATTGGTGACAGCTCATCCTTTTTTGCTTGCACTTGCAACCTAGAACCAAATGTCAAAATTGGAACAATACAAAAAAGCTTCAGCAAAAACAGAATTCCATATGGCATGCACAATCTTGTACAACAACCTTGTTGGTATCGGTTCAGAACCATCTTGCAAACATGAGAGCTGCAAGCTGGATACTAATCCTAAAATGCTCAGACTAGTGATAAATGTGGTAGCTATGGCGACCATCTAATCAAAAATTCAACATTTCTGATTCATGCAACGAAGAAGGGGTCCAGTTATATAATCAGGCGGTAGCTTAAGAAACGGAAAAAAATGCAACAGAAGTTGGTTTCGCAAGCAAACAAAAGCGACGTCATTCTTCTTTCTGCTACATTCATGTGAATACAAGATCTCCAGCCAGACAAGGATAGAACCAAGGATAGCAGACAAATGCACGAGTGGTAGAGTGCAGTGCTATAATGGAAGAAGAAGGTTTTCCAGCAGCATACCTTACCTTCTTTTGCTGGTGCTTCTGTTGCTTCTGCTGATCCAAGAAGAAGCGCTAACTGAAAGCCTCGTGGAAAAAAAATGTGCACTCCTTGTTACTGTTGGCAAAGATGATGCGATGGAGACAAGAATAGGCTGGAAGGCACAACCCTGTTCATGACTCCCGCATGGAGCAGCAGCAGTCGGAGAAGAAGAAGAAGAAGAAGCATGGATACAAAGCCCCGTAGAAGAAACAACACGAAACATGCCAGTAGAAGCAGAAGCATTCAACGCAGACATTTTGTTTGTCTTGCCTCTGCGAGAGAGATCCAGAGAGGGGGGGTAGAGATAGAGATAGAGAGAGTCATACAAAGACACAGAAGAGAGAGGAAGAAAGAGAGAGAGAGAGAGACAGAAAGCCCTAGAAACACAGACCAACCTGGAACCGGTTAGTAATCCCGGAACTGGAACCGGTTCTATTTTTTGGGCCCGGTTCTGGGAAGGGAACCAGAACAAGCGGCTTTTAAGAACCGGACCTGGAACTGAGTTCTCGATTCTATTAGCAAGTGGAACTGGCATCGGAACCAGAACTGAAATTTTTGAAAAAACACCAAGAAATAATTAGAACCAAGAGCTAACCAGAGGTTGACTGGAAGTTAACTTCTGGTTGTGGTCTGGGTGGGTTGGAACTGAGTCTAATTTTCAGAACCAGAGAGCTAAAACCAAAATTGGAATTTTATTTTTATTTTTATTTGTTTCGAGGGATTTCCAGGTCAATTTATGCATGGAACCAGAACCAAAACTAGAAACCTTTTAATTTATTCTTTTGAACCAGGCTCTAACCACTGTTGGCCAATTCTTTACTTTTATGAAGAACCTTCAGTTCCAGTTCCAAAAATTTAAGTTATAATGGTTTCAATTCCACACATAAACAGAACTGGAAGAATTGGACCCAGTTCCAGTTATGAAACTCAGGTCCAGTTAAGGGTATCCTGAACTGGAATGGGCAGTTAGCCTCTAGTTAGCCCCAGGTTCTATTCTTCTTTTTCCACAACTCTTGGTTCCAATTCCACACATAACTACAAACCAAAGAACCGCATTCCAAGTTTGATTCTTAAAAGGTTCCAATTCCGTAATCCAATTCTGAAAATCAGTCTGGTTCTAGTTAGAATTTACTAATCAAAAGCAGAATTGCTAATTCTAAGCCAAGAAACCAAGTATTGGCCAATTCTAATTACAACCCATAAGCTTTGACCTCTATTGCATTAGCAACCTACCAATAGCACAAGGTAACCACTTTCCACTCTCAATGGAAAGCCCAATGATTCCATCACGCTTCGATGCTTGAATAAACCTTTCATAATCGCTCTCTATCTCGATGAAAAGATGATATCTTGATTTTCATGAGGGATGGTTATGTCCAATAACTGGGTTTGAATGTGCTAGTTATCACAAATGAATAGTTGCGGAGTATTAATAGTTGAAGCTTTTGTTGCTTAAGTAGTCCAAAAACCTTTTCCTTGTTTCTTTTTCTTTTTCTAGGTTTTGTGAGAATTAATTAATACATGGACAACATATAGGAAATTTTGTAAAAAACTTTGTAAAATTTGTTTCAATGTTATATATGTGGAAGGTATTGTAGGATGAAGGGAAGTTTGAATAAATTTGTTTGATGGATGAAGAGGAACAATGTATTGGACTATGAAAAAACAAAAGAAGAGACGGTTGATGGTGATTGTTTATGCTCCTTATAAGCTATGAATAGTGTTGTTTGTATGTTGCAAGGATATGGAGGATCAATAACTGGTGGTGCTAGGTTGGGAGGTTTAATTCATGACGGTTGCTAGGGCTTCGATTAGTTTTATTTTGTTTAATGAAATTTGACAATGGTGAAGCTCAACGGGAAGGATGGCTAGGGAAATCAATGAAAGGGGAGGCAATGGAAAAGATAAAAGGAGACATTTCTCTAAAGTTGAACATTTAGTCTTTTAATAGTTCTTTTTGTGCATGTTCTATTATTTTGGACAATCAACATTTTGTTGTTTTAATGAGTGAAGAAATTTCAACACTTTTGCATTACACACTAGAGTTAGAATCTAGGAACTATGTAACAGAATAGTATGAAAACACATGTGTTTTTGGTGGAAATGATGAGAAACCACAGAGGACTTAATGGCTGGTCTATAGCAACTGACATCAAAGTTATGGGCTAGTGGAATTATTGGGGAGTGCAAAAAAAAACTCCAAGGAAATTTGAGATACCCAAACTATTGGGAACTTTAAGGAATATGGGTTAGGTATTATAAGAAGTTTGGTACGCAAGAGACAAATATCCAAAAAATTCCTTGTGAATTTTCCTAGGGAATGTTTGTTGGGATTAGTGGGAATTTGCCACTAGATTAGTCAGATTCATAATGCTAGAAAAAAACCATGATATCGCAAGAGTGATGTTTGGAAGGATCTGATCCACTAGATCATATGAAGTTCATGTTGTTGTGAATCTTGTTGGATTCGCATGATTATTGAACTTGTGTAATTGTTGTGGAAGCTACGGAGTGAAACATTTTCTACATTATGCCTTTTGTTCCATGTGCACTCTCACCATTGTACCTTACCTTCATTGAAATTTATGCCTTAACAAAGGATGGCAACTTATAAATCAGACTTTTCATCAAAATTTTACCTTGCAAGAGGATGGCAATTTACACATCAAGTTCTTCAAATAATGTTCCTCTTTTCCTCCAAATAAAATGGCAATCATTCAAAATCCTATTAAATCTTTACACTAAATAAGGAACTCAAATCAAACAATTATATGAATTTAGGTTTTGCACTTGACTCCCGCCTCAACTAGGCCTTGATTGCCAAAATAACCCCCTTCTAGCCTTTTAAGTCCTTACCCTACACATGAAAAAGATTCTTGGCATCAAGCAAAGGGGAGCACAATGTTTAAATCACAAAAACCTTCAAGTTTTCTCCTTTTATCTTGCATTCAACCCACAAAACACTCTGAGCAATTTTCTTTCATGTATTTGGAAGGCACCTTGTATCAATGAAATTGTGTGCTTAGTTTTTAAAAGTGGGAGGGATGGCATGCATATCTTTATTTGGGTTTGCAAAAGTTAATGAGCACATGAAGGAGATATTTGGAGCACATGCAAAACACATTGGTAATACCATCGAGAACATTCTTGGGTAAGAAGTGAAGGGAGCAAAACCCTTAAACCCCAAAACTTTCAATTTTCCCCAATTTGGCATTCCCTTAACACTTAATCTCACCTAGATGTCAAGTCATGCCAAGCTAAAGAGATAGGAAAATAAATTGCTTATCACCCAACAAATTCACCTCACCTTGCCCCCCAAATTAAAACTTTTGTTTGATTGTCCTTTTGATCATGGGTACCTATTTGCCTAGGTAGATCAAGTAACAAATGTCTAGTAAGAATAAGGTGCCTCATGCTGCTACCACCTCATTATCTACATATGTTTAAGCTCATTATCACATTCATCTCTTTGCTTTAGGATTAATAAAGTTTCAAGGCGAAAGCATTCCCAACATAAGAGGCATAGGATGAAACAATTATTGAAACCATTATTATGTTGAACCAAGGGGTTCATTAGTTAGATGTATTGACTTTGTTATGGTGAAATCTAACAATGTAACAAATTTAAACATATTAATTGATTTTGGAGTTTTTTTTATGGATAGATTTTAAAAGTTCTTCATAAAAATTGTCATATTTTTTCATTGGGTATATTGCAAAATAGATATGAATGTTTGACTTGTCTTGGATGATTGTCATTTTTGGCTTCATTTTGTTATGGATGGTCCCCCCACTTAAGCTAGATGTAAACCTTCTTATGAAAAAAACAATAATTAGACCAATATTTAATCAGCAAGCTTAAATTGAAATGAGATTATTTTTTTAAATAATGATATCAAAATCATGGATTACACACATGTCATTTTTTTTGTTGGTGGTGTAATTGATTTGATGTTTTATTTCAATATATAATGGATAGTTTGTTGATTACATGTTTCAAATATGTTTAAATGTAAATTAACACCCAAAGAATGGGGAATTTTAAAAATGAGAACTTGTTTAAAGTAGAGCTAATTAAAGGGTGTTTATTTATAGAATTCCCCCAATTCTTAAACATTATCAAACATAAAAATTGACACTAACTTTTTTTCTCATGATACTTGACAAATATCGTGAAAATAAATAACAACACAATCATTTTGGAACATGGAATGTTCATGCCTAAGAATGTTTCATTTTTTGAAGTGCATTGTGTGATTTTATGTTGTGTAAATGTACTTCCAAATATTATAGTATCTTGGCGGCTTTAACGTCAATTAAATTACTTTTAATATCTCGAAAACTTGTAAATAAACAACTTTGAATTTTTGAATTTTTTTCTCAAGATCTAAAAGTTTGATGTCTAGTTATTTTGAAAAGTAGATACTAAATGGAGGTCCATCTGACCATTAAAACAATGCAAATTGTTTGAAACAAAGGAACTTTTGCCCCCCTTTCCCCAACTTTGGTGTCCCTAGAGAGGGTTAACATGTTGTTAGTTTTGCACTCATTAGACATAGACCCCCCTATTCAAATCCTTTGTTGGACTTCTAACCTAATTCAGTCCTTGAACTTTCGATGGACTCTTTTAGGGCAACATTTTTACACATGTCTCTTTTGTTGGTTGGTGGTCCTTTTGGCATGGGCTTCGAACATCTTTGAAAGTTTTTTGAACCTAAGGATTTCAATGAAGGGCTTCATTAACTCCACCAATTACGTTCCCATGTGATTATTAGCCGCATCCCTAGGTCCATGGCTTGAGTCCTTGGGTCTAATCGACTTTTGGCTTTACCTAAGCCTTCTAGTGGCATCCGTCTAATTACAGTGGGAAAAGCACTTTATCGGTTAATGAGCAGGGCTTTATGCCTGTAATTTCATGATGCATTTACTTTTCATTTGTCACCATATCAATTCGAGGTGACAATTAAAAGAGGTTGTGAAGTCATGGTCCATGGTATTAGGACCATTTTGGATGCCCATCCTGATTAGGTGGTGTTTCAAGTTGACATTGCAAACACTTTCAACATTATTTGTAAGGCCATTTTCTAGGAACTTAGAGCAACACGGGGTTAATTGTCCCAACTTTTCCCTTTTGTTCATTCTTTTTATGGCCTTCACATTCATATGTACTTCAGTCAAAAGGCCTTTTTTTTTGCTTCATTGCTTCCCCCCCTTCCAAGTTTTCAAAATCATTTTGTTATTTTTTATTTCACGTTAATGGGAGTTTTTGAAAGGCTTTCGAGTTCAAGCTCATTCGGGTGCTCTTCGACCCCTCTTGTCTTTATCATAATTTTCAAATTTTTGTTAGATTTTCGCCTTTTTTTGTTGAAGGTGATTGGTGCAAATAGCTTAGGGCGCTTCCCTTTCTAGGCACATATGATATCAACACGATAACTTCTTCCCCCAAAGGCTGCAACACGTGTCCCCCCTTTTAAGCTATTAGTTGAGAGAGATGTAGATCACCTTCAGGAAAGTATTTCAAAAAGATTGTAAAACCATTCCTTTACTAACATCCTTTTTTATTTACGTTCCAATTCACATCGAGCATGTTTGAGGTTATGTGCAAGGCCAAGTGAGGGGAGCTTGGTTATTAGCCCACTCAATAATTCCTTTCTTCTATTTTCCTTTAGATGTTTTTTCCACCACATTGTGCACTAGGTTGATCTTTCCCATCTTTTAGTCCTTGGGGTATCCCATTGCATTTGTAATCAACCTTTGGATCCTATGAGGATCCACCTTCTTTGTTGCATGCATGGTGGGGAAAGGACGACCTCACATGACGTTGTGCGAAATGTTCTTGTAGCCATTGCAAGAAATGCAAGATTTCATGTCTTGAGAAAGCAACCCATGTCTTTTTGCCCCATGCCTTACGGTTTTCATGTCGTTGAGTCAACATTGTGTTATCAATCGATGGTGTTCACACTAGTGGACGTTATTATCACCAACCCCACTCAAGTTGATTTGGTTTCTCAAGTTGTTCTTTTTCATGAGGTTGTAACAACAGTTGTAGCTTAAATGAAGGATGGTCTTTATCACGAATTTGTTTTCAATGGACATGTTTTTCCCTTTAGTTGTGGAGGTTTTTTAATGTCTGCACTAGTAGGTGGATGAGTTTTTTCATTGATGTATAGGCTACGCATCCTTTTAGGAGGTCCTCCCCTTTCCCTATTTGATATGTTTTTTGCAACAAGAGAGGGTTCGAAAACTTGATGTTCCCTTTGTGGTTTGCATTCTAAGGTGGTTATTTTGTCTTTTTAAACGTGGGTCTACCATTTTGTTCTTTGTATTCCTTTTTTTTTTGGGGTGTTTTGGCTTTTTATGATTGTTAAGGTTTCATAGTTTTACTTGGTGTAAAGACAAATGAATAAAGACGCGTGCATGGTAGTCCTTGGTCAAAGTACCCATAAAAAGTTGGGGGAATTATTAAGAAATTGTTAAAAGAGGATAAGAAACATAATATCCCACCAAAAGTGGGAGATCAAAGTCAAAAGTCATAATTTCCCACTTATGGAATGAGAAGGAAATTATGGCTTGTAACACCCATGATGTTTGAGTTGAAAATGGCTTTGAACAAATGGATTAATGTTGACCATTTTTTCAAATATGACATCAACCACCAACAAGTTTTGTTTGATGCCATCCAAGTAATTTAACATTAAGTTTTAAAACCATATTGGGACTCAAGCAAATAGTTAATCATGTAATGTTTTTACTTTAAAATGGAAAAAATAATTTTAAAAAAGGATAAAATGAACTACATGTCATTTCATAAATTTTCACCTTAAATAAAACCAATAAACAATTTGCATCATCACTACATTTGTCTTTTCCACATGTTACAATTGTTGGAAATTGATAATGAAACAATTACAAAATAGAGACAATAAAAATAAATTTATAACGAGTTTCCCTTCAACCTTAGGATCACACAAATTATTACAAAATTTATGAAACAACCCCATTGTGTACTCCCAATAAGAAGTGAACACTCCACATGCAAATGTTACCTTTGTTAATATTGCATGCACAAGCTCATCATGCCATATAGATGTTATGTTTACCATGATTGGGTGAACATCGCATGCAATGAGAAACTTAACTAAAAATGCAATCATGTTAATATTTATCAAAGTAATTATAACCATAGCATTTAGTTTTAACTAAATGCATAAAACACAAATATTTTCAATAAAAAATAATTTGATAGACTAGTGATATCCAACATCCTTATTCAACAAAATATCAAGTTACACATTTGACCACACTCATCAAACATCATAAATGTTCATGATTATCATTAAAAAATGCCTTTAGTCAATATATATACACCCATATTTTCTATGTTGCAATATAACATTCACTGAAACTATTTTCAAATTTATCTCACACCAAATGATGTAAATCTCAATATGTTTTGTGTTCTTGAATATAGACATACAACTTTAATTGTCATCATATATAATAATTGGTTTTATTTGTAATTGACTAATAATTTAAAAATCAATAAAAGTCACATTGTTTGTCTTATTATTTGAGAAGTTGCCACATATTACTTTTTTCGATGACACAACAACATAGGTTGATTTATTGTTACTTTAGTTAATGAACCCTTTACCCAATAAGGAAACATAACTTAACATGGATTAACATCCAACACATGCAACTCTAGTTCTCTTTCTCTAAAGAGGAACCAAGCTCTAAGACCATGTTGAAAATGATGATGAAGATTGTTTAATTGTTACCAAAAAACTTGTTGGAAAATGGCTATTATTTGCATCAATCAACATAGGTTTGACTATGATAAATACATTTTCCAAGCAACCCTAAACCCCAAGTTCATTGCTTTTCCCTTGAATTTTATTTATGTGTTTTTCTCATTTTTCTTCTTCCCATAACTATGGAATATTATCAAAATGTGGTCTGCCAATTCAATGAAGGTAAAAATGTCATCATGGAAATACCAGACCAATATTAGTATTGATAGCAATCAAGCTTCAAAATTCACAAATGCTGATACTAGGAAGTATTTCACCAATACTGACATGGTCATACTGGCTTTTTGTACAATCTGAAAACTTCTTGACCTACTATCAAATTTTGAGGTATGCAGACCTGGTCGGTTCTTTTTAAAATAGGACACCCACCCAACACTGGCATGCACCACATTCCTCATTGCAATGGCCCCTGAACAAAGGGCCTGCAACAAGAGACTCAATGCTTTCAATGATCCCCAAACAGATTGAACACAGATTCTTGGTCTTGAAATTTAACAAAAAGTGTTTTCTGACATTTGGAGATCTTTTTGTTTACAATGTTTCTGTCTGGAGGTGTTTGCAGTTAATGCTACCATCTGCTTACCCACATTCAGAACACTACCCACATACAGATACAAAAGTTGTATGTACATCAACCACTGCCTACGGGAAAAAAAGAGCCTAGGAATTCATTCTGTTGCAGGTCACATTGCAAGAGCGTGTATATCTCTAAGCTGAAGAAATTGCAAGACCACATCTCTAAGCTGAAGAAATTGCAAGACCACTAACTGTGATACTAATGACTGACCCACTAATCAAAACCCTAAAACACAAACTTCCCCACTTTCTGACTTGTATCATGCATTGTCTTCTGTGCAAATTATTACATCCCTGAAGCAGAAAGAGAACCATGTGAAGATGACTAATGTACATGAGCACTAGATTACAATCAGTATGGACAACATGCATGTCCATGGATTCTTTGTCTCTCTCTCTCTAGGGAACAGATTTCATAACACCAAAAGGCCTGACTAACCCAACTTCAAACTGATGGGGACTAATGATCATCATGCAACATCCATGGGAAATAAGTATGAACAGAAACCGAACTGGATACCAATAAGGATGACAAACCTTGCTGCTTACGGATTCACAATCAAAGAGCTGTATTTTGTAGGTGTGGCGACCACCAAAGGTGCCTCTGGTGATGACAAACCAGTGAATGCATCATGCATGAATCTGCTTTCAACAATTGACTCATCCCTGTTCACCAATTTGTAGCAGTAACAACTCTTGAGGCCCTTCTCATGCTTGTAGCACTCATGATCACTCTGCTTTACCCGTCTGAAGTTCCAGATTGCCGTGTACTTGCCAACAGTCACAACCAGATTCCGCTCCAGTTGTCCAGCCTCAGTGATCTGTCATCATTCAAGGGGGCAAAAAAACCACAGAATGTTAAATTCCAGCACCAGATTCCATCACATTTACAGCCTGTTCAAATATCTCCAATAGATACTGAGAATTTCTCCATACTTCATGATTTAAGTCAACCTGAACAGAATTGAGAGATGATCCGATAAGAAGGTTAGAGGCATTTCATTCAGATCTGACAACACAACAGCAACCCATCAGCAAGCATGAAAAAGACAAAACTCAACCCCTAAAGAAAAGAGAGAACACAAAACAAAGAACTCAGGAGTGGTTTGAACAACAGCAACAGCCATACACACATTCAGGGATGTTCGACAGGGCAACATCAGTTTGGAAATCCTGTTACAGCAGTGGCTCTGGAACTACAAAATCATCCATGCTTCTGGAATCCCTTCAAAATGCCATTTGGTTGGAGGTTTGAAACAGGAGACTATTGCAGCAGTAAGCTGCTTTCAGAGAATATGCAAATTCATTGAGGAGCGAGGACAGAAGAAAAGATGCTCACCCAAGAAAATTGGCCACCATGAAACTTATGTCCTTGCCCAACCTCATGCACATCAACAGGTTTGAGCTTCAAGATACGAGGGGCTGCAATGTGGCTCCCCCCTCGACCACCGAATCCTGTCTTGAACTTCCCATCCTTATCCTTGAACACTGTGCTGATCAAGATCATATAAGTGTCTGTGGTTGCTACAATCCATTTCCCATCATATGTGACATCTACATGGGTGATGGGAGCCCCTAACCCTGGGAATGCGGTTTTTGCCTGCCGCATGGAAGTGATGCCATATAGTCTGACTTTACCATCCCTGGAACCCACCACCACACTGCCATCTCCAGTTGTGGCAAAGCACTGGAAATTTGTGCCCTTTGCAAACTGGTGACCCTCTGACCAATTCAGAACCGGAGATGAAAGGTCTTGCACCACGCCATGCTTATCCCTCATGTCCCAGCGCACAAGCCGGTTGTCATCCAATCCCATGAAAGTGGAAGATGACTCCAGCTGTGAGCCTTTTGCATCATTGGTGACATCGAGCATGGTGATGGGGGTCCCATCTTTCGCAAATTTCCACTCTGCAACTGTCTTCCCTGTCCCAAGATCAAGCTGGCTCACACCACTTGCATGTGGCTGTCCCTGCTGCTTCACAGGACTTAGCAACATCATTGTCTTCTCAGCCTGCATCAGCATCCCTTTCTTTGGAGTATGGTAGCTGCTTGAGTTTCCGCCAGAATTCTGGAGCCGGATCGTAACCCCCTTGCTGTGCACACCTTCAGACATGTTGGACAAAACATCAATTCCTGTATTGCTGACCAGAAAGCTGTTGTCCATAGCTCCCATAGTCAAGCTCTGTACCCCACTCTTGGCTGCCTCCTGATAAGTTTCACGAAGCTCCTTCTCCTTCTGCTTCCGCTCAAACTCGTCTTCCGCATCCTGCCAAATTGACTCCTCTTCTCCATCTCCTTTTGCCCAGAGCATAAAATCCTTCCCAAACACTTTGAGCTTGTTCTCCTCTGTGGGCTCCAGGAAGTGGATATTCTCAAACCTGTGATTCTGGTATTCGGTCACAAAGCTCTTGTAATCCGTAGAATTCATGAACTTCATGGCCCACACCCCTTTCCAAACCAAGTCTACACGCAATTGATCATCAAAGAACTGTATGGGCAGAGTGTCATCTACTCTTGCCTTGAACCTGCCACCCACTACCAGCAACCAGCTCTTGAACCCTCTCTTCTCTTCCTCATCCTCCTCTTCCTCCCGCAGAAACTCCCACCCGATCTGCTTCTCGGCTACAACCCAATGAGCTTTGGGTGTATTCCCACCAACATGATGATAAAGCTTGACTCTCTGCATAGGCTGCGGAGTTGTTGTTTGCAACGACAGTGTACCCATCTTCGTCAACACATCTGCGTCCTTGAGCTTCGAAGTAGCACCGGAGGTGCTTCCTCCTCCTCCGCCACCACTCGCCGAATGAAAACTATTGCTGGAGCTTGCATGGGAAGTCCCCGTTGAAGACTCCGACTCCTCCGTTCCAGAATCCTCCGACTCGGTCTCGGACTCAGAATGCTGAATCCCATCACGACTCTGCGAAGTACCCATCACCCAAAACCTTTCCCTTCACCCTCAACACGAAGCTACTGGCACAATCCTAAAATTCCAAAAATCTCCAAATCCTTCTTTCCACAAACAATAATCCCTTCCCAAAAAAACTTATCTGGAACCCACAAAAACAAAAACACCCACAAGACCAAAACACGAAAGCCAACAAGCTCTGCTTCCTTCACCAAATGCGATCATCAAATACTCCTATCACACGCAGAGAGAACGCAAAAACCAAAATGAAGAAAAACAGAAACTCAGTTTCTTATATTGGAAATTCGAAGACACATCTCACGCGCATTTCAACACCGCCCAAGATCGCGCAATTCTGCACACTAGGTAACAACAACGCGAAGAACATGAGCAGCCAAGAAGCGGAACTCTCCGAGTGGAGAACACGACGTCGTGGCTTCTACCGACCACGTATGTGACCGGGCAAAGACGAGGGTGGGGCCAGGGTAAGAAAACCGACACGTGTTCCTCTTTTACTGGTAGATAAAGTTTCCTGCAATCTCCAGCTTCCACCTGTCAGCTCTTCTGTCTTTTTTCTATGGGTGGCCCGGAGCCAGTTTTAGGGTTTGGCGTTTCAGGGTTTGGAGTTCTAGGGTTTGGAGTTTTAGGGTTTAGACGCGGACTCTCTCTCGTGCGTGAAATGAACGCTACCTACCCCTGTTGTGGCTGCGGGTTGGGTTGATCTCAAGATACTTGTGTGGTGTGCGCTTCAAGCATATATTTCACGATGCAGAATGCCGCCACAACCTCCATCTTCTATGTTTACCTCTATATGCCACTTAGGGTTTGGAAAAGCTTTGTTATCATTTTTGGTATTTTTTGAATCCTCTCACTCGCAGCGTAGTAATGACCCAAGGATGATGCAAAATTCTGCAATGCTGATTTTGTGAACTCACATTGCTGATACAACTCACACTCTCTGTGCAGAGATTCTGATGGGTGCGGTTCTTTTTCCATTTATTTTTCAAATCTCATTTTTGTGCATTGCTTCGAACTCCGGATGGTTTGGTTGTGTTGCTCATTATCAAGTGTTTTTGGGTTACCTTCCCCTAAGAGTGTTGTTGCGGGCAATCTCTTCGTAGATATGTTTTTCATCAGCTTTAGCAGATGTTCTGCATCCAAGTATTCACCAATGATTTGTCGATTCTCTCGAGAGGTAGTAATTGTTTTTTGTGGAGTTTTGGTATGGCCAGAACTGGCATAATGGGTCACATTTGATGTGTTGTTGTGGCATTGTTCAATGCATAACCAAATTAATTCTTTTATTTTCTTTATGCGTTGTATCTTTTCCCACAGTGTAGGCAGAGGCACAGGTTTAGGGTTTAGAGGCCCAAGGGATGATAAATAATTCTGCAATGCTGAGCTGTGAAATCACCAAACTGCTGATACAACTCACACCCTCTACGGAGGTTCTGATGGGCCTGTTTTCTGCAATCTCATTTTGATGCATTGCAAAAAGTCTTACAGGTTGATTGTATTTTCTCTATCAAATGTTTTGGTTTCATTCAAATTGTTGGAGATTTCTCTGAAATCTCGTAGATCTATTTTCTGGTGACTTTAGCATATGTTCTGCATCCAAGTAGTCACCAGTGGTTTGCTTAAAAGAGATGTTCAAACTGCTGGATGCTCCAACCAATACCCTTTTCTATGTAAGCCTCTCTCTATGGCTTAGTCTTAGTTGCTTGCTTGTCTGGGACAATCTAAAACACAAATGGAGTTCATGCTCTCAAGCTTATTGTGGATTGAATGAGGATACTATTTGACCTTTTTTCGGATATGTGTCTTGCATGCTAGCCAACATGATGATCAACATCTTCCCATTGCTTCTGGAAATGTGAAAGATTCTAAGGATGTAAAGGTTTTGCAGATTCTTCAGGTTACATAATCCTGCTTCCAAAATGCTGAAGTCTTCTCATACCTCTCTGAGGATTGGTTATGTATGAGAATTGAGGATGCCAATTTGGAAATAGTTTTTTTGTTCATGGACTATTTTCTGGTTGTTGGAAGTGACTAGAGTGGATATATTGCAGACAAAATAGTCACATTAGTGGTGTCCTTCAAGGATAGGTTCAAGGTGCAGGGGTGCACAACCACTACACGCTCTGTATGTAGGCCTCTGTTCATGCTCATCAAATTTTGCTTGTGAGCTATAAATACTATCACCATGAGCTCTTCTCTGAGTCTTTGGAAATTGAAAAACAATTTTCATGTTTGCAGGGAAGGGGAAATCTTGGTTAATAGTTGGAATCCTGAGTTTAATAGTCTCATGCTCAGCAAGTAGTATTTTAGAACAAAAGTTATTGATGCTGATGCAAAGACTTAGTCTATTACAGAGTTTCAGTAAATTGAGGTGTTTTAGCAGATTCTTCTTGGACCCTCTTTGGAATGAAGAGGATAGGAAAGACTCATTCTAGATATAGAAATCAAAGATGTTTTTATTAGCAGATTCTTTCTTCAGCTTTTGATGGAATCAAACTATTTTTGTTCAAAGCTGTTGTAGGCATCAGAGTGGCTCTCAAGCAGCTTTCTTGTGGTTTTTATGGTACACCTTACTGTGATTTGCATTTGCTTTGCTTTGTTCCTCTCCAGAAGTTTTCTGTGTGGAAGTATTTCCTGGAAGATTGGAAAGCTGTTGTAGGCATCAGAGTGTCCTTTCTAGTGTCTTTGATGGTACAACATGATGTGATTGCTTTAGCTTTACTTTGCTTTGTTTCTTGTCAGGTTTCTGTTGTTTTCTCCTACTGCCTCAAGGTCAATATGCATCATCATTGTGTCAATTTTGAGCGTGCAGATCATGTTTTCTCACATGGGTTTGCGATGCTGGCATTGTATGTAATATAATGTTTCCTTTGTAATCTCCAGTGGTTAGAATACAGTAATGATGGGTCCAAAATTGGAAATTTCTTTCAACTAATCATGCTTGTTGACTGAGGTTGAATAATGCATGTGCATTTTTTGCTTTGAATTTACAGGTGCCTCAGTACAAGATGAACGATTCCTTGGTTGCTTTCCAACCTGCTTTTTGTTACCATGTACAATGATGTGACCTTGGGTGAATCTGCGCCCATGTTGGTGCCATGGTAAATATCCCAAATTTTATTTAAATAATTCCTAAACATTACAAATATCCCATGTAATAAATGAAAGGTAAATAAATATCAGTACTGATTTAAAATGTTTAGAAGGTGGATGTTTATTATGTTTTATTATGTGGTAAGTTAAATTTTGCAACATAATTTGGTAATTTGAATGCAAGATATATGGGTTTATAGTTTGTCCAATATGCTTTCATTGATCCAAAATGATATTGTTGTGTTAATGCATTAGTCCATATATGATTTTGTGTGTTATAAATAGTTGATAATTCAAAGGAAATAAAGTTTTTTAATCCATTTTCATTCATAATGTTTTGTAATGTCATTGATTGTTATATGTTTGTCAGTATGTCTATGTTAAAATCTCCAATCACTATAGGTGAACAATCAATGGGAATTTTTTTCAAAATATATTTTAAAAGTGAAATGAAAGAACACATTTGCAATCTGGTGGTTTGTAAATTGCAATTTTGTGTATAGCTTTTCATGTATTTTGATTGAACGTTGTAGAAATAAATTTTGCACTAATATTCTTTGTTAATGTTGTATTTGATAATACAACCGTTTCATCGTAAAGAATCATTGGTTCATGTTGATCATAACAAGACAAGAAGTTACATTTTTTAAATATTTTTTTGTGAAATTTTTATGTATAGTTATATTTTGTATTTTTGTTTTGTTTAAACAAAGGATATGTGATGAAGATAAATTTGGGTCTATAATAGTATCTTCAAAATGTAAGTTTAACGAACAAGTGTTAAAAGCTTGTGTAAGCATAAAATTTTTTTTGATATGATTTTAAATGAAGAAATTTCAGTTTGTTTTGCATTGTTCTTCTTGAACGAAACGTTTCTTGTTCAACAATAGAATCTACATAAAAGTTTTTATTTAATTTTTATTTAATAGTGGAGAAAGTAAATATAAATATTTTTTGAATGAATACAAGACAAAGCTATCTATGTAAGACCATGTTTTATCACACTAGTTGGATCAAATACTAAACAATCAAGTGTTAAACCTTGGGCATAATGTATAGTGTGACCTGTAGTTGATTGAATAGGGTATTGAATTCTTGTTATTGTATGATTAGGATTATTACCAATTTGTATTTCAATATTTTTTTGTTTAATTGATGTTCAATTTTTATTTAATTTTTAAAAAATTTACATAAAGAGAATTTTTGTAATCTTGGGTTGTTTCCAATTCAAGGATTTTCAAAATATATCTTTATGAATGATTTTGAAAACATTTTTGTGTAATCTTTGAAAATTCTAGTACCATTTACAGTCCATCTACTGTTGCATAATTTTTGCACATAATTCAACTAATATTTTTATTATTATTAGTTCATGATGCAAACTAGTTGTTTGGCTTGGTATTATTGATAATTTAAAATGATAAGGACATGTTTCAAAATGAATATCTTCTACAAGGAATACAAATGTTTCATTACATGTTTTTTCAAAAAAAAATTTATTATGTTGAATAATTTTTGCAGTAATACAAAAAAAATGTGGCAAAGTGTTATCGATTGGTGGTTTTTTACAACAAAATGTTTTAATCAAATTAATATCTTTGGAAGTTCGTAATGTCATTCGAAATTTATTTAACATGTTAATGAATTCAAGATCATTTTGTCACATAATTTGTTTTAATTCATGGCATTTTACATTTTCATGCCAAAAATTAATTTCAAGAAATATCAAATCCGTTAATATTTGGTTTGAAAAACCATGAATTTCAAATTGGTGGAGCTTGATAAAAATCACCAACCATTATAACATCAAAACCACCCATATGAACTTGTTATATAACACGTAATCTACAATCTATGAATGACAACATTCTATTACGTAGCAAAGATATTTCATCTATTACTACTAATCATTATTGATCATAAGTTGTAATTAAAGTGTTACATTTTTCATCATTCAATGTTTTGAATTTATTATAACTTTTGTTTAATGAAATTGCAAGTCCTCATGTATAGTTGTTCCATTAATATTAAATGCATGTGTACGCTAACTTCATTATTTTTTTGTTTTAAAGGATCAACATTTATTATTTGTCTTGTATAATGTTGTAACATGTCTTATATAATACACATAAATGTAAATGTTTTTTTTGTTCTTACACATCCTGCTTAAAAAATTTGTAAAGATTTTAATGAACATTTTTTTTTTGATACAAAATATCATCAACAATAATTCTCTAGTCATTATTTAATTTCCTCATCTGTCAAAAAAATAGTTCATATGGTATACATTCATTTGTTTGATTCAATAAAGTACACTTTAACATTTTATTATTTTTATTATTAATTTTTATTTATATATGGTTTCATATTGTAAATCATATTATTCAATTTCATTAACATTTATAATTAATGAAATTTTATATGGGTTATTAGTTGCACATAATCTCATTTTGAAGAATATTTTCCCAACCATTAATTTCATGAATATTAACGTATTCTTTTAATTTTGATTGCAAATTACCCCATTCATCATCATTTTTATTATCTATATATATATATATATATATATATATATATATTAAACATATATTATACATTATCTTTTTTATATAAATATGTACATATAAAAAAAATATATTTTTTTTATATTTGTTTTTTATATAAAAAAATTTTTAAATAATAATAATAACAC
>Ga0116227_10000113_pt1 | contig 132304 bp, 123 predicted proteins | sample S1TSphgellanicum_FD_89693 | JGI IMG/M metagenome (GOLD analysis project Ga0116227, IMG submission 89693) | Host-associated microbial communities from peat moss isolated from Minnesota, USA - S1T2_Fb - Sphagnum magellanicum MG | ecosystem: Host-associated > Plants > Peat moss > Unclassified...
CGCAACCATTACCATGGCAGCGGAAGAAGAAGCCAAAGCACAAAGAAGACTAATACGGTAGCTTCAATTGCTTTTGGTATTATTTCAATATAATTGCCGAAATTAATTCCGCCAACGGGTAATTACTTATATAAGGTAAACATAGGAGGTACGAAGCAATCTATTAGCTATGCAGAGACCCCGCGAGTTCGAAGTTGTGTGTAGAGATTGCTTCGTTCCTCGCAATGACGGGATGGCTAATCCCCTATACTATCAAATAAGTCCTTCCATTCTGGATTCATCGATTTTACCAGATTCATCTTGTGGGCCCTACTGCAGCCTTTAATTCTTTTCTCTTCGTCTATTGCTTCTTCAATCCTGGAATAAAAACAATAGTAAACTAACTTATCACAATTATACCTTGCGGTAAAGGCATTATCGTAAACTTTATTTTTATGTTTCCACACGCGCTCATACAAATCGGCACTAACACCTGTGTAAAGTACAGCGTTATATTTATTTGTTAAGATATAAACGCAACCTCCTCGTTTAAATACCATTTTAGTTTCTGATCCGGCTTTAACAAAAATAAGAGATTTTCAGATAGTTGATCAGTGCTATTTTTATCTTATTCTCATCGCGTTATTGCGAAGTATGAAGCAATCTATTTGCTATGCAAGGACTTTGATTATCGATCTTTAAACGTAGAGATTGCTTCGTACCTCGCAATGACGTGGCGGCTAATTTACATCCAACAAAAAAGGCCTCCCATCCGGAAAGCCTTCGTAAATATTATCTTATTCTCCCCTTCAGGGGTTAGGGAGCTACTTATACCGAAAACGATGTACCGCAACCGCAGCTACTGGCAGCATTAGGGTTATTAAAGGTAAACCCGCGCGAGTTTAAACCATCCTGCCAGTCTATTTGCATACCAACCAGGTATAAACCGTGGGCTTTGTGCATATAAACTTTTACGCCATCAATATCATAGATCTGATCGCCATCTTTTTGCTGATCGAAACCCAGCACATAGCTCATGCCCGAGCAGCCACCACCCTCAACACCAACACGCAGACCAAACTCATCGCCAAGGTCCTGCATATCTCTTAATTTATGTATCTCCTTGATAGCGTTCTCGGTGAAACTAACCGGCGCCATGCTTGCAACAGCTGTACTCATCTCTTAATTTTAATTAATGTGTTCAAATATAAGGTTAAATGCTCAATTTTGTTGATGTCCTTCTTTTATATGACCTGTGTTTAACATTTGTAAATGAATACGCCGCTATATACTTTCCTGTTCGAGATTATTAAACTGACTGTGGCCGGTGTCGGCGTGGTTTGGATAGCCTTTTATCTGGTTAAACCCTATTTAGATAAACATGAGAAGTTGCAACTGATCGATCTCAAGAAATCTATCAGCAGCCAAACCTTACCGCTGCGCTTACAGGCATACGAGCGTATGGTTTTACTGATAGATCGTATCAACCCTTCTACCCTATTATTACGACTTAACGCATCAGCCTACTCGGCAGCCGAACTGCATAGCTTAATTATCAGCGAGGTGCGCACCGAGTTTCAGCATAACGTTACCCAGCAGTTATATATTACGCCCAACGCCTGGATGGTGGTTAAGCGCATAAAAAACGATACCGTGGCACTGGTAAACAATGTAGCGCGTTCGCTCCCTGCTGATGCCAGCGGACTGGATCTGGCCAAAGCGATCCTTGGTCATTTGAGTGGCATGGAAACCGACCCTTACGATGCCTCTATCGTCCTGATCAAAGCCGATCTGGAAGAACTGTTTTAATTGAGCACGAATGACACTGATTAATTCGAATTTTCACAAAACCGGCTTCAAAAAATTCGTGGAATTCGTTCCTGTTCGAAAAAATTTGTGTACCTAAATAATAGCACGAATGACACCAATTAATTTGTGCGTTTAAACTTATGGCTGACGAAAAACATATCAATACCACATCGGGCATTGAAATTAAGGAGGTTTACACCCAAGCATCCGGCATGACCGAAAAACCGGGCGAGTTTCCTTACACCCGGGGCATCCAGAAAGATATGTATCGCGGTCGCCTTTGGACCATGCGCCAGTACGCCGGTTTCAGCACCGCAGCCGAGTCAAATAAGCGTTATCATTACCTGCTCAGCCAGGGCACAATGGGCCTGTCTGTCGCTTTTGATTTACCTACGCAGATTGGTTATGATTCAGATCACCCGATGTCCGAAGGTGAAGTGGGCAAAGTTGGTGTGGCCATAGATTCTTTAAAGGATATAGAAGTTTTATTTGATGGGATCGAGCTGCAAAAGATCACTACCAGCATGACCATCAACGCTACCGCATCCATCTTGCTGGCCATGTACATTGCCTTGGCTAAAAAGCAGGGAGCCGATTTGAAACAGCTCTCCGGCACCATCCAAAACGATATATTAAAAGAATATGCCGCACGTGGCACCTATATATACCCGCCAACGCCATCTATGCGGCTGATAACCGATGTATTTGAATACTGTAGTAAAGAGGTACCTAAATGGAACACCATCTCCATCTCCGGCTACCACATCCGCGAAGCCGGCTCAACCGCCGTGCAGGAGCTGGCCTTTACCTTAGCCAACGGTAAAACTTATTTAAAAGCGGCCATAGCCAAGGGGCTGGATATTAATGTGTTTGCGCGCCGCTTATCTTTCTTCTTCAATTGCCATAATAATTTCTTCGAGGAGATAGCCAAGTTCCGTGCTGCCCGACGCATGTGGGCAAATATTACCAAAGAACTGGGCGCAACCCATCCCGATGCACAAAAGCTGCGTTTCCATACCCAAACCGGCGGGTCGACATTGACGGCACAGCAGCCTTATAACAACATCGTCCGCGTGAGCAACCAGGCTATGGCGGCTGTTTTGGGCGGCACACAGTCGTTACACACCAACGGTTACGACGAGGCCCTATCACTCCCCACCGAAGCTGCTGCCAAAATTGCACTGCGCACCCAGCAGATCATTGCTTTTGAAAGCGGAGTGACCGACACGGTTGATCCTCTGGCCGGATCGTACTTTGTAGAAGCGCTTACCGATGAGATGGAAAAGGCCGCTTATATTTATATAGATAAGATAGACGCCATGGGCGGCTCGGTGAAAGCCATCGAGCAGGATTATATTCAGCAGGAGATTGGCGCGGCCGCGTACGATTATCAAAACGCCATCGAAAACGGCGACCGGGTAATCGTCGGCGTCAACAAATTCACCCAGCCCGAAGAAGACCACGGCGATGTTTTCCGTATCGACGATTCTATTCGCCGCCAGCAAAGCGCGCAGATAGTAGCGTTGAAGGCTAATCGAGATAATGCGTTAGTTGATCAGAACCTGGCCGATTTGCGCACCGCCGCCCAAGGCAGCGAAAATTTGATGCCTTATATATTAACGGCGGTTGAGAACTATGCAACGCTGGGGGAGATAGCGGATGTGTTGAGAGGGGTGTTTGGGGAGTATTAAAGCCTTATCGTTTTACCCCTTGCTGGCGCACGCGTCCCGCGTGTGCCTAAATTATCTGCGCGTTCCGCGCATTCTAAATGCCTTTAATTGCATTAGCGTTTAAGGAATGCTAACCATTATTGTTTAGTTGCGCGAGACGCGCAAGATAATTAGACACACGCCTCAGGCGTGCGCCAGCAGAGGGAACAACAAACGCATTACACCACTCTCCCCAAAACCCAAAATTCATTTTTTTAAAACCTTTCGGAGTAACAATTTGTTTAAAATCTGCAGTGACGATAAGCCGGCATCCGAACAAAAAAATTGAGGGTAGATCATGCCATTTTCAGGACTAAAAAAGAGCTATTTTTCGACTCAAAAAACACCCTAAAAAAGGCCTTTTTGAGCCGATTTTGACCCATTTTTACATTATCGTCAAAAACACCAAAAATTTGATTCCTTTTTTAAGTAAGGTGGTCGAAAAATAATCCACACCGGGTAAAACCAATAGTGGTACGCCTAAGGTTTTAGGCAAACATTAACGTGTTGACTGCTTGATGGTTAAGCTTTTTACAACTTATATTTGTAAAGCACAATCGATTGAATTACAATTAATTGCATTAAAGTAACAAATTAATTTTAGATATTGTTAACATAAATTTAACTTTAAAAATATCAAACCTTTACGCGTTTTTGTGCGTATAAGGACTGTTAATAAATCTGCCTTCGAAAATTTGCGCTTGTCGAAAACGACATTAAAAATTTTTACAATTTTTTGCAAAAGGGGACAAAAAGGGGACAAAAAACCCCTTTTTAGGGCCGAAAAAGACAATTAAAATTTATTTCGTTTTTTAATTTTTTGTTCCCTTTTTTTTTTGAATCTTCGATGTTCCCAACCCGGCGCATTTGATGTTTACGGAGAGGGTGTAAATCAATATTTTAGCATTGCTGTATGGAAAAAACTTGTACTAACGTTTGGAATAGTTGTCTTCAGATCATTAAAGATAATATACCCGCCCAGAGTTTTAAGACCTGGTTTGAGCCTATTAAGTCTTTAAGATTGGAGGGGAGCATCCTGACGATACAGGTGCCGAGTTTGTTTTTTTACGAGTGGCTGGAGGAGCACTATGTGGGCCTTTTGCGCAAAACCATTAAAAAACAACTGGGCGAGGACGGACGCTTAGAATATAACATTGTGGTTGAACAATCATCATCCAGCAAACCCTATACTACCAACATGCCAAGCAATGGCAACGGTGCCGAAGGTAAAAACCAGTCGATGCCGATCCCTATTTCAATTAATAAGGATATTAAGAACCCGTTTGTAATACCGGGACTTAAAAAATTGAACGTTGACCCGCAGTTAAACCAAAATTACACTTTTGATAATTTTGTGGAAGGCGATTGCAACCGTTTGGCCCGCTCGGCCGGTTACGCGGTGGCAGCTAAACCGGGTGGTACATCGTTTAACCCTTTAATGATTTACGGTGGTGTTGGTTTAGGTAAAACACACCTGGCGCAGGCCATCGGTAACGAAATTAAACGGTCGCTGCCGGATAAGGTGGTATTATATGTATCGTGCGAGAAATTTACCCAACAGTTTGTTGATGCGCTGAAACATAACAACATTAACGATTTTGTTAATTTTTACCAGGCTATCGACGTACTGATTATGGACGATGTACACAACTTTGCCGGTAAAGAAAAAACCCAGGATTTCTTCTTCCATATCTTCAACCACCTGCATCAAACCGGTAAGCAGCTGATCATCACGTCAGATAAAGCGCCGAAAGATTTGGCCGGTTTAGAAGAACGTCTACTGTCGCGTTTCAAATGGGGCTTATCTGCCGATTTGCAGGTGCCTGATCTGGAAACCCGTATGGCTATCCTGAAAACCAAAGTTTACCAGGACGGTATCGACCTGCCAAACGAGGTGTTGGAATACGTTGCCCATAACATTGATAACAACGTACGTGAGCTGGAAGGCGCCATGGTATCGTTATTAGCCCAGTCAACCCTTAACCGCAAGGAAATTGATTTGAACCTGGCTAAACAAATGCTAAAGAACTTCATTAAGAACTCTACCAAAGAGATCTCGATGGAATATATCCAAAGCCTGGTGTGCGAGTATTTTGAGGTACCGATTGAAATGGTAAAATCACAAACCCGCAAACGCGAGATTGTGCAGGCCCGCCAAATTTCTATGTACCTGGCCAAAGCCCATACCAAAAGCTCACTGAAATCAATCGGTCACTTCTTCGGCGGCCGCGATCACTCAACCGTGATCTACGCCTGCCAAACTGTAGAAGATTTAATCGATACCGATAAAAAATTCAAAGGCTACGTTGCCGATATCCAGAAAAAATTGAAAATGTCGTAAAAGGGGCATTAGCTATTCATAAAAGGGGGAGTGATCTGCAAGATCATTCCCCCTTTTTTTATTACCCCCACGTTATTGTGAGCGTAGCGTGGCAATCTCTACACCCTAAGGTCAGCACCGGTTGTCCAATAACGAATGACAGGCGCAGCCTAATGACGCAGGACTTTGTATAATTGTGAAAAAGCGTCGGGTTGACCTGTTATTAAAGCATAAAATTGATCTCCGGAAATTTTGAATACCCTACTATGGCTGTATTCTTTTCTATTAATAATACCTTTCCAATGCGTAGTAAAACTTCCTTTAGCTAAAATTTGCACCCAATAACAATTTGCTTTTTTATAATCGTCCGCATAACGTGCCAATTTTTGAAATAAACTTTCAGCTGCGCTGCTGTTCATCGTATTATGTTTGTTCTTGATATCGGCGAACAATGTGTCATCATTCGCTTTTATATCAAAACCACTAAGCTTACCGACTTGGTAACCATTGACGCCCCCCAATATCTCTTCGTGAAATGTTCCGATAAAATTGTTTATAGATTTATCTATTTGTCTTAATATCTCACTATTCACAAGGCTTTCTTCGTGAATATCATTGAATTTGCTGTCAAACGTAAGTTTAATGGTGTCTATTTTATTCTCGTAAAACTTTGTTTTATCTATATCATTCTTGGCTCTTAAATATGATTTGTGAAGATTTTCGATACATTTTATAAAATGTTCATCAGAAATAAAGTCAAGATACTTGTTTGGCATAGCAAATTTATTTCACGAATATAAATAATAATCTTACATCCTCACCGACAACGCTTTGTTCCCCCAACTGGCGCGAGTGGGCAGCGTGGGCAACACACTTGAGGTGCTGGTGACGTCAATTACTTTGGGGATGCTTGAAAGTCATACGTGCGATTATCCGGCACCTCCTTCAACGCCAAACCCAACTTCTCAATCACCCTAAAATATTCTTCGGCGAGGTCTGGGTCAATTACACATTGTAGTTCGTTGTTTAATAAGTACAGGGCATCTTCAATTGCATCATGGACGGATTGTTTATTCATAGCAGGGGATGCCCATGTTTAAAAGCGGCTATCGCGAGTATAGCAGATTACTATGCTATTTGCAAGCTGTCATTCGTTTCCCCCTCACAAAGGGGAAGCGAGACGGATTTTATTATTTGTGGCCTTTGTTTTTCTAACAAACCTTCAACCCACTACAGGGTTGTTGCATACTACGTGGATCTTCTACAAACCTGTAACCCCTAACGAGGTTGGCGATATGGCAAAGCGGCTGTTTGAAAATTACAGAATCACAGACACAGCCGCCATGCAGCGCGGGGGGACTGCAAAAAAACCGGGGCGATGCGGTGGCGGGAATACTCATTTTTGGTTCGGCTGTGCCGAAATAAAAAATAGCGAGGAGCGCGGAAGAATTTTTCGCCTGATCCTTTTTTGTTGCTTTTTCAATCAAGGGAAAAAATTAATAAGCCCCTGCGGCCATGAGCAGACCGGCGATAATAGACGCACACTTTCGATCCACATTCAGACTTACGAAGTTTTGAAAACTTCGTAAGTCTTGCCACTTTAACTATTAAGAAACGGCGCTTCTATCGGCAAACATCTCTTTCAAAATTTCAGCAAAATCCCCGATTTTCCATTTTTATAAAAACCGTCAGCTTAGCCTACACTATTTTTTCATCAAAAAAACATGATTTTTTTTACGCGATTTTCATCAAACAGAAAAAACAAAACCCTTAACCTTAACGAAAAAGTTGCGTTTCTGGCGAGCTATGGCACATTTTCAGGTCAAAATCACCCTAAAAATCTGTACTACTCTGTTCTACTCTAAAAATAGATTAATATACCCTGCACAACAGGCCTTTCAGGTACTCCCCTTCCGGGAACGACGAGCGTACCGGGTGATCTTCGGGCTGGCAAAACTGGTTGATAAATTGTACTTGTTTACCGGCATCCAGCGCAGCCCAGGCCAGCACTTGTTTAAAGGTTTCCATGTCCATAGCACCGGAGCAAGACCACGTAGCCAGCAGTCCACCTGGGTTTAACAGTAACATTCCCAGCCGGTTAAGATCTTTATAAGCCCGCGAAGCACGATCTAAAGAAGAACGCGAAGGCGCGTATTTAGGCGGATCGAGCACGATAACATCAAATTTTTCACCATCATCGCGGAATTTCCGTAGCTGCGTATTCACGTCAGATTTGATGGCGTTATGCTTAGCAATATCCAAATTATTTAACGTAACATTCTGATTCAGAGTCTCTATCGCGAGTGCTGAGCTATCCACACTGGTGACAGATGCGGCACCTTGTTTCAGGCTATTCAAGGTAAAACCGCCGGTATAGCAAAAGCAATCCAGCACTTTTTTGCCCTTAACATAGCTTGCCAAAATTCGGCGGTTATCCCGCTGATCGCAATAGAACCCTGATTTTTGCCCCTCGGCAATATTGATGCCGTAAGTAATTCCATTCTCTTTAACCTCCACAATTTCAGGCGGTTGATTGCCGGCTAATACCCCGAATGATTCGCCTAAGCCCTCGTGCGCACGGGATGAGGTATCGCTTTTATCAAAGATCCCTTTGGGGTTCAATAAGTTTTGTAATTCGCTGATGATCACCGGCATTACCGATTCCATACCCGAGGTAAGCACCTGTACTGAAAGGTAATCGGCATACTTATCTACAATCAATCCCGGCAGGTAGTCGGCCTCGCTGAAAATCAGTCGACAGGTATCTGTTTCGCCGCCGGCTAATAGCTCTGTGCGACTGTTAACAGCCTGAGCTACACGGGATCTGAACCAGTCGTCATTGATAATCGCTTGTTCATCCCATTCCAGCAAGCGCACCGCCACGCGCGATTGATCGTTATAAAACCCATAAGCCAGGAAAGTATTTTTGGCATCAGTTAATCTAACTACCTCACCGTTAGCTGGTTTGCCTTTCACTTTTTCTATCGCTCCCGAAAACACCCAGGGGTGCCGTTGTAATACTGCTTTCTCTTTGCCTTTTTTAAGGATCACGTCAATCATAGCGCAAAGGTAAGTTTTTGTTCGGTTAATCTTTTAGCTGCAAAACGCCCGCTAAGCACCCTCTTTTTTACAATTGGCCAACTATAAACTGCCAACCTAAATAGTTACCTTAGCTTAAATGGCAGAGTTAAATAACGATCAGCAGGTAAGGCACCTGGCCAACCTGGAATTGCTTGCACGGCAGGTTGTCGAGGGTTTCATCACCGGGATGCACCAGAGCCCCTTCCACGGCTTTTCGGTCGAGTTTGCCGAGCACCGCCTGTATAATAACGGCGAGTCTGTAAAAAACATCGACTGGAAGCTATTTGCCCGTACCGATAAGCTGTTTGTAAAGCAATTTGAAGAGGAGACCAACCTGCGCAGCTATCTACTGTTGGATACCTCATCATCTATGAACTTCCCCGAAAAGGGAATGAGCAAATTGCAGTTTTCGGTTTATGCCATCGCATCGTTAATGTATCTGTTTAAAAAACAGCGTGATGCGTTTGGGCTTTGCACATTTTCGGATAAGGTAGATTGGCTGAGTTCGGCCAAATCAACCACCACGCATTTATTTTATTTGTTTGCCGAGTTAGAGAAAGCCTATCAGCAACCCAAAACAAACACGCTGACCAATATCAGCGATGTATTGCATCATGTGGCTGAGGATGTTCACCAACGGTCGATGATTATCATCTTCAGTGACATGCTGGAAAATAGCCTGAATCCTGAAAAAATGCAGGCTATGTTTGCCGCCATACAGCACTTGAAGTATAAAAAGCACGAGGTAATTATCTTCAACGTCAGCGATAAAAAGAAGGAATTGGATTTTGATTTTGATAACCGTCCGCATCATTTTATAGATATGGAAAGCGGCGAGGAAATGAAGGTACACCCCGGCCGTATCCGCGAAACTTATCGCGCCGCTATTGATGAATACCGCCGCGAACTGGAATTGAAATGCGCCCAGTATCATATCGATTTGATCGACGCTAATATTCACGATGGCTATAACCAAATATTGAAGGCTTATTTGGTTAAACGGGCGGCAATGAAATGATTTGATGTGCGTCTTCCAAACTTGTCATTCGAACGTAGAGAGAAATCTTATACGCGCAGATTCATCGCCTTTATAAGATTTCTCCCGTTGGTCGAAATGACAATTAATATCCGATCTACTAAATGAAACACCACTACTTTCACTATATTCTACCCCTGTTACTAACCTTAACTGCTTGTAAAAACAGCAGCGATACATCGGGCAAAACGGTTTTTAATATCAATATGGATGAGGGCCTTACCAGTATGGACCCTGCCTTCTCGCGCAACCAAAATGCCATGTGGGCTGTTAACCAGATCTATAATGGACTGGTTCAGGTTGATGATAACTCGGTAACCCAACCCTGTGTGGCCAAAAGCTGGGACGTTGATACGTCTGGCACTATTTATACTTTTCATTTGCGTAATGATGTTCGCTTTCAGGATGATCTGCATTTTGCCGGGGGCGGCGGTCGTAAGGTTGTAGCTGCTGATTTTGTATATAGTTTCGGTCGGTTGATTGACCCTAAGGTGGCCTCATCCGGTTCCTGGATCTTTAGCGATAAGGTGACCGGCAAAGAGGGGTTTATCGCCGTTAACGATAGTACGTTTCGAATCAAATTAAAACAGCCTTTCCCGCCGCTGCTGAGCCTGCTTACGGCGCAGTATTGTTCGGTAGTACCGCATGAGGTGGCCGATTTTTATGGCAAAGATTTCCGTAGCCACCCGGTGGGGACCGGCCCGTTCCAGTTTAAATATTGGAAGGAGGGCGAAGTAATGGTACTGCTAAAAAACCCGCACTATTGGGAGCGCGACACCAATGGCAGGCAGTTGCCCTATTTAGATGCCGTCCGATCCACCTTTTTGGCTGATAAACAAACCGGTTTTATGGAATTTATTAAAGGCAAGCTCGATTTTTATAACGATGTGGATGGAAGCTATCGCGATGATATCCTGAGCAAATCGGGCCATGTAACTAATAAGTATAAAGGCAAGTTTATTCTGAACAGTCGCCCTTTCCTGAATACACTGTATATGGGCATGCTTGTAGATACCAACCTGGCTATTGTAAAAAACTCGCCGCTTAAAAATAAAAAGGTGCGGCAGGCTATTAATTATGCCATTAATAAAGAAAAAATGGTGAAATATCTGCGCAACAGTCTGGGTTCTCCGGGTAATTCGGGGTTTATCCCAAGGGGAATGCCGGGGTTTGATGATCAGAAAGTGCATGGTTACAGTTATGATCCGACAAAGGCCAGACAGTTATTAGCTGAAGCAGGGTACCCCAACGGGCACGGCATGCCTGAGATTGTTTTGCACACCACGGTAGGTTATCGTAACCTGATTGAGTATGTACAGGGCGAACTGAACCGCATTGGCATCAACACCCGGGTTGAGATTGTACAAGGCAGCAGCCTGCGCGAGTTGGTGAGCAAAAATGGCGTTAACTTTTTCTATGGCACCTGGATAGCCGATTATCCCGATGGCGAAAACTACCTGTCGCTTTTCTACTCTAAAAATAAGATCCCTTTTGGCCCCAACTATACCGGCTTTAACAATAAACAGTTTGATGCCTTGTTTGAGCAGGCTTATCATGTAAAAGATAACCAAAAACGCTATGAGCTATATCGCCAGATGGATCAATTGGTGATGGAAGAATCGCCGGTGGTGGTGCTATATTACGATAAGCTGGTGAATATGTATCAAAACAACATTACGGGCTATAGTAACAATGCTCAAAACCTGCTGATATTGAAGCGGGTAGTAAAACATCAATAAAAGGGGACGACCATCGCGGCCCTCCCCTTTTTTGCTTATTTGTTTCACTTTAAAATTTATTTTTGAACTACCACATTGTATTTCAAGGTAGCAGTTGTGTTACCCGATACATAGATAGTATAGATTTTTCCAGCTTCGATAGTAACCGGTAAGCTCAATGTAGCGGTTGTTGAACCGCTTGCATATAAAAAGAAAGTAGTGTTAGCATCTACACTGTTATAAGCCGATGCTGCTTTGTAAGCCAGGTTGCTCACCAATTTGGTGGTAGCGTTAATCCCAAAATCAACCCCGGCAGTTAAAGCCTGGCTTAATTGCACAAAACGCACTTTAGCTTTACCCGCGGCAGGTGCAGTTAAATCATCAACCAAAGTTACACTGCTTTGGCCGCTGCCCGAACCGGTGTAGTAAATGCTATAATACTGGCCGCCGGTAAAAGTTACATTTACGCTTGCTGTGGCGGTAGTAGTGTTAGTATTGGTGAAATTACCGGCGTGGGTCCCTTCAGTTGACGTTAAATAGCTTGACGTTTGACCGTAAGATACCGCCTGTGCCGATAAATTTACTTTTACGCCATCCAGGTATAGGTCCTGCGCCAGCGACCCTTCTACTGCGTTGGTTATACTTACATAAGCGGCTTGTTTTATAACGGCGGGGCTCGATGGATTATCATCTTTTTTGCATGACGATAGCCCGGCAATGCCTGCGGCTACGAAAAGGAAAAGGTATTTAAAAGATCCTTTGTTAGTTAAAGTTTTCATATCGTTATTGTTTTCTTAATAGATATGAAATGTCTTGCAAATGTCATTCCAAGCGCCCGTCGCTCCCCAAATCCTTGAAAATAGCTTTTTTAATGCTTTTAACACAGATAGGCCTTGTACTAAAAAAAGTACAAGGCCTATTTTTAACTGTGTATTTCTATAATCCCAGTTTAAATCCTAATCCGTAAAAGCGGCGGTTATCGGTAATATCTGATTGTTTGTTTTGAACGATGTTACGTGCGTTTACAAACACCTCCAGGCCCTTGGTGTTTTTAGGGGCCAGTTGATATCCCACATAAATATTTTTCAGATCGAAGGAGTTGATGTTTCCTTTAACCCCAGTGCCAACGGCGTAAGTATCTTCGTTAATCCGGTAGAGCACATCAAGCCCTGCGGTAAAGGATTTATAAGTAAACCTGTTAATAAAACCGCCTGCTGTAATATTTCCATTTAACGGATAATAGTAAAATGAACCTGGCGACGACCCGATAGCGGCTAAATTAGCGCTCCGCTTTACAACAGTAAAGTTAGCCGCCGTTGTCCAGCTGAATTTTTCGGTATGATAAGCCTTAAAATCCAAGCCCAATCGGTGCATATCTAAACGCTGATCGGGGTATATGGTATAATTGGCGGCCACCACCGTAGATCCCGTTCCTGGCACAAAAATCACCGTCCCTATAGGTGCACTATGTTTTTGCACATTGTAATTATAACTGATGGACAACCTGCTTTTTAACAACGACAGTGTTGCGCCTCCCTGTAACTGATCATACGTTTGATAAGGGTTATATGAGCTGTAATAAAAATAATATCCTCCGGTTAAGTATCCTACTGCTGCAGCATTGTTAGTTGTTGGATTAGAACCATCGCGAAGCGTACCCAAACCGTCGGACATATTAGTCATGCTTTTGGCAAACGATGCAAACACCATCAGTTTGGTATTTGGGTTATTACCGGCTTCGGATGGTAAGATGTTGCCAGCTACCGTCACAAACGGGAATAGCTTTGGCCGGGTGTAAGCACTATTGCCTGCGGTAAATGTGTTGACATTGCTAAACCGCAAAAAGTATTCAAATCCACCCTGTATCGAAACTGCATCGGCATAGCTTAAAGAAAGCGACGGAGTTAACGTAGCCGATTTCTGTTCGTTATCAATTAAACTATAGTAGGAGTTGCCCGATGCGTAAGGAACCCCGGAAGAGTAATATATCGATTTATACTGATAATGTTGATTAACATTACTTTTTATCTGCCTGAAGGTAAAATTAACATTGGGTTCAATCAACCACTGGCCGCTGTTTATTTTGTACGATAGATCGTCTTTAATTAAATAACTGTTTATTGTGTTGGCGGTATCGGCTACAGTAGTGGCATTTCCGGTTGTCCCTGATGTGATATAATCAGCCTGCGCCTACGAGTTTCCGTTTAGTTTATACTGTTGCAGGCCTGCGCTAAATGAGTTTGTGAGGTGTTTGGTGATATTGCTATGCAGTTTAAGATCCGCAGACCACACTGTTTGGTTGACATGGTAACCTGAAGTTTGGTTGTTTGTAGCTGTAGCCACGCTTAACTTAGCACTATCGGTTTGCGGCACGTAGCCCGCATTTATAGTAAATAAATTATCCTTGTTTAATTGGGCATCAAAATAACCATTCAGCTTAATACGCGAAAAGGTATAGGGTTTATTTCCCGCTAAACCGCCCGACCCGATAACCGGTATAACACTTTGCTGAAACGCAGCCGAAAAGCCCGCCTGAACGTTCTCTGTATTTGTGTACTGCGATACGTAATATTGATGATAAAAATTATTTGTGCTTTTATCGGTTCCGAAGGTATTCCGTGTATTGATCAAATTAGTTTGTCCGATAACATCAACTCCCGACGACCCTACGCGACTTTTACGTTTGGTTTTGACCAGCAATAACACTTGTTGAGGCGATATTCCATTTAAATGAACCAGCGAATTTTGTATCAGCGTAACTTCTTCAATATCATAAACGCTATAGGCGTTAATATCATTGTTGAGGCTACCATCAATAACAGTTACATAATTGGCGGCACTGCCATACACACCATAAAACCAGGTGTTCACCGCATCGCTTAGGGTGGTGAACTGGATCTTTTCCAAATCGTACCCCTTAACCGTTACGGCTTGGGTAAACTTTTTGTCGAGCGTAATGCGGCCAAGATCGTACTTAGTAGTATCAACCTGTTGGGCTTTAGCTGAAATTGAATTAATTGCGATTAATGCGATGGTGCAGATTAATAGATGTTTTTTCATGTATATAAGGCTCGGGCCAAATATAATACATGTTTTTAATCCTGCCGATTGGTTTTATTTAAATCAGACCACTTAGTTAGCTAATAAGTTAACGCCACATGCGGCTTGTAGGTATCGGTCTTCACAGTAGCCTTTAGCTCGTGCAAAATATTGTATAAACCAAAATTGGTGCGGTTGATATAGATAAAATGCTTCACTCCACGGGCTTGCTTAAACTCCGGCATTTTAGACATCTGCTCGCCAAAATAATACAACTTATCAAAAAAGGCGGTCTGGCTAAAATCAAAGGTGTTGGTGATATAAGGCTGCGCAAAAAGAGTGATCATCTCTTTGTACATCCCATAAAAAAACTCAACCTGCTCGGGGCTGTCTGTAGGCAAAATCATTTCCAGCAGGCGGAAGGCTTTGATGGTTTCTTCTTTATTCTGCAGCAGATCAGATGCGGTAAGTGAGAAAAACGGCGTGTAAAAACTCTCCGGCATTTCTTTGATACAGCCAAAATCTATTACGCCCAATTGCCCGTCGGGCATAATCATAAAATTGCCAGGATGCGGGTCTGCGTGTACTGCACGTAACTCGTGTTGCTGGTAGTTATAGAAATCCCACAGTGCTTGCCCTATCTGGTCCCTCAACTCCTGCGATGGGTTGGTTTGCAAAAACTCGCGCAGGTGTTTACCTTACAGCCAATCCATAGTGATGATCCGTTTGCTGGATAGCTCAGGATAATAGCTCGGGAAAATCACATTATTTAAGATGGAGCAAGCCCCGCTAAACTCGATAGACCGGCGCACTTCCAGTTCGTAGTCCGTTTCTTCTATCAACCGCTCTTCAACCTCGCGCATGTAAATATCCAGTTCCTTTTCGCTCATCCCCAGCATCCGGAAGGCGAAGGGTTTAATCAGTTTCAGGTCGGATGATATGGAATCGCCCACACCCGGGTATTGGATTTTTACTGCCAGTTTTTTGCCATTCAGTTCGGCCTGATGTACCTGGCCGATAGATGCTGCATTGGTCGATTTCGGGTTGAATTTATCGTAGATCTGATCGGGCGTTTTACCGAAATACTTGCGAAACGTCTGCACAATCAGCGGCCCGGATAGTGGCGGCGCATTATATTGCGATTGCGAGAATTTATCCACATAAGCCTTTGGCAGTAGGTTTTTATCCATGCTGAGCATTTGGGCTACTTTCAGTGCGCTCCCCTTCAACTCGCTTAACGATTCGTAGATGTCGGTAGCGTTATCCTCGTTCAACTCGCTGCGATCCAAATCAGGGTTGAACAGTTTTTTTGAATAATGCTTGATATAATTCCCGCCAACCTTAATCCCCGTGGTTACAAACCGGGTAGATCGTTGTACTTTACTGGTGGGTATGCTGTTTTGCTCTTTGGGGGTGCTCATAGAAATGTATTACAGTTTGTCATTGTGAGGAGCAAATGGGACTTGAGGGGCGGGGCGACCTGGCAATCTCGTAGCTTGCCAATCAAACTACGAGATTGCCACGCTATCGCTCGCAATGACATGATTTTTTATAGGCCTGACTCAGGACTTATTACTTAGAACTCAAGACTTAAAACCCCATCGCTTCTTTAATTCCGCCGTTTTTAGCCAGGAATTTGCCGTACTCAAAAAGGTTATCTATCGGGCTGCGTTGGAAAAGGTCGAATGTTACATTTACGCCTTTTTCAATCGCTTCGTCGGTTTTCTCAAACCCGGCCGAACTGTCGTTCACCCAAAAGTTCAGCACAAAGGCAAATTGCACCCAAAGGGCGTCTTTATATTTTTTGCTGAAATATTTACGATCGGATATTTCCGATGTCTCGATCCCTTCGTTTAAAATCTGCTGGGCAAATTCTTCAAAAATGGTTTTGGTGCTTTCAAAAACCTTCGGCGTAGATAAACCCTTCGGCGCTTTTTTAAAGCTGTAAATGGCAAAGCTGCGGTTGGCTTTCAATAACTCGAAAAAGCTATAAAAGAAAGATAAGGCTTTCTCGCGCGCTGAATATTGAGGCCAGATCTCCTGCGTTTTGATCTCGGTAATGGCGCGATTAATAAAATCGGCCCAGATGCCTTGCTCTAACCCTTCGAACGAGCCGAAGAAATTATAGAACTCGGCCTCGGTCATTTTATTTTTCTTGGCGAATTTGTAAACCGATTCCGGCTCGTGGCCTTCAGTTAAAACATAATCTATATACGCGTTGCGGATGCTCTCTATAGTTGCCATTTATTTGGTTTTAGTTTGATAGTATAAAGGTACGGAAATTCGAAAGGCGAAATGTCAATTTCGAAATGATTCTATTGCGGTTCAATACCTTCAGTTATGTAAACGCAAATAACAACGCTACGATGTGAAAATTGTTCCGGCACATCGAATTTGACATTTCCTTTACTTCGTATTTGTATTTTCAACTTCTCTTATTTCGCATTTGGCATTTCAACTTCGAGATTATCTTCCCCATGTCATATCTCAACTAAGCGTAGCGCTGAAAGCTTATTTATTTACATTTTTGTAGATTAGCTGAATTTACCGGGTCACACTACACTAATGAGCGAAAGAACTATACTGGTTTGGTTTAGGAACGATTTACGTATTGATGATAATGAGATTTTATTAGAAGCTACGCGTAAAGCCGATAAAGTATTGCCGGTATATTGTTTCGATCCGTACTACTTCAAAACCACCCCTTCGGGCACACCTAAAACAGGAAATTTCAGGGCCAAATTTTTAATTGAATCGGTACAAAACCTGCGCGATAATTTGCGGGCCATGGGTTCTGAGTTGATTGTCTGTTATGGCAGTCCGGCTATCGAGATTCCCCGTTTGGCAGCCGAATATCAGGTGAACGAGGTTTATCATCACCGCGAGGTAGCTTTTGAAGAAACCGGCATCTCTGAACAGGTAGAAGCCGCCCTTTGGAAAATCAAACTGAATCTCAAACACTTTATCGGGCATACCCTTTATCATAAAGAAGATCTGCCCTTCCCCATCAAAGATATCCCGGACAGCTTTGCCACCTTCCGTAAAAAAATAGAGCGCGACAGCAACGTACGGGTGATTGTCCCCGCACCGGCTACCATTAATACCCCGGCCATTACAGATGCCGGTGAGATTCCTACCCTGCTGCAATTAGGCCTGGAAGAGCCGCCTGCTGATCCGCGCGATCATTTCCACTTTGCCGGAGGAGAAACTGTGGCACACGAGCGCTTACAGCATTTCTTTGCCAATTTTAATCCGGCGCTTAACGGTAAAACTAAAAACGCTACGTCGGGTTCGGCGTTATCGCCGTGGTTAACCTTCGGGTGTATTTCACCCCGTCAGGTTTATTGGGCAGCAGTAAAGCATGGCCCAAATACCAATCAATCGCTGATATTGGAATTGCTTTGGCGCGATTACTTCCGCTTTATGTTTAAAAAATACGGCAACCAGTTTTTTAAAGCCGATGGTTTTAAGGATGAGGCCCCGATAGTAAGCGCCGATCAGCATGACTTATTGGAGCAGTGGAAAAGCGGTAATACCGGCGTTCCGTTTATTGATGCTTGCATGCACCAGTTAAACGCTACCGGCTACATTAACAACTACTGCCGCCAAAGCGTAGCCATATTTTTAGTGAAAGACCTACAGGTAGACTGGACCAAAGGCGCAGCCTATTTCGAAGAGCAATTGATAGACTATTCGCCCGCCAGCAACTGGGGTAACTGGGCCTTTATAGCCGGCGTAGGCAGCGATCCTCGCGATAATAAGTACTTCATCCCGGCTAAGCCAGCCACCGGTCATGACCCGAAAGAGGAGTTTATACAAACCTGGTTACCTGCCACAGGTGCCGAGCTGGATGCCCTTGCAGGATAGTGTATCTGGACCATTTGAAAAATAAATAACTCCTAATTAAAACAGGATACTGCAACAAAACCTATCTTCGCGGCAAAGGATAACGTGCATGGGATTGCCACTACGAATAACATTTGAAGATCAGGACTACGTTTACCAGATTGTAAACAGCAAACTGATAGATCAGCATACTACAGAATTAGAGCTGTTATTAAACGGCGATAAAGTTGAGTTGATAAAAGACGCCCGTAAAGTTTGGATACTAAAAAACAGCGATAAAGACTTAAATCCTGATCTGATCCAGGCTTTGGGAAGGTCGGTATCGTTGAGGTTGCGGATGTAATATTAAACATAATCTTGTCATTTCGAACGTAGAGAGAAATCTTATACGATGTGCTGTGCAATGACGCATATCGCTTTTATAAGATTTCTCTCTACGTTCGAAATGACAAAAAGGAGAATAAAAAGGGTCGCTGCAAATTGCAGCGACCCTTTTTTATGAATAACGTGCCGGCGCGAGTTTAAGAGTTGGACGTACGTTGGCTTAACTAAACCTCCGGGAACATAAAATCTTAAATCTATTTAATCCTCTTCAAATCTAAACATCACATCGGTACGCAAAACATACTTTACTCCTTGCTTTACTTCACTTCCTTCATGTTCCAAATCGTGAAGGAAAATTAAAGCTGCACCTTGTTTAGGTCTCACGGTGATTTCATTAAAAGTAGTCTCCCCACCTTCATAATCATCGTTTAGGTAAATCATCAAGGTGTAATAGCTTGCTTCGCCGTTTTCGCGGATGTAACACTGATCTCTATGTTTTATGAATTTTTGACCGGGATAATATTTGTAAAACCGAAACAATTCGTTTAATCCTACAGCAATACTATTGCCTATTTTTTGAGGCGCAAATGGCAATAGCTGTTTCCATAATAAATCTGCAAATAGAATATCACTATAAAGCACCCGCTCGTTATTGCGAACGGATGCTATTACAGTTTGTATTTTCTCATTACCGACTTTAGCCGGTTCATATCCCAACGCTTCGCTTTTTGCAATCATCGCGATACATTCCTCCATCGACCAAAAATCATCAATGGTATAAATGTGTTCTGAATATCGCGTTAAGTTAGACATGCTAATTTATTTATGTTTCGCTCCCATCTCAAATGTCAACGTACCGCCGTTGATGATATCGGCGTGGGTTAAAAACGGCGTGGTTAATACCTTACCGTTCAAAATGGTTTTTTGTACGAATACGTTTTTATCGCTTTGGTTTTTAACATCAACCGTGAAGGTTTTGCCGTTGGGCAGGTTAATTACCGCGTTGTTAATAGCCGGGCTGCCTAAGGCGTACTGGTCTGATCCTGGCGCTACCGGGTAAAAACCAATGGTGCTGAAGATATACCAGGCACTCATCTGTCCGGTGTCGTCATTACCGCCTAAACCATCCGGGGTTGGTTTGTACATGCGTTTCAAAATCATGCGGATCTTTTCCTGTGCTTTCCATGGCTTGTCGGTCCAATCGTACAGGTAAACAATGTGGTGCGATGGCTCGTTACCGTGTACGTAATTGCCAATGATACCGTCTTTGGTGATATCTTCCGTTTCCGCAAAGTATTTATCAGGCAAATCGTAGCTGAAAAGGCTATCCACGTAAGTGATGAATTTTTTGTTGCCGCCCATTGTAGCAATCAGCGCTTTTGGGTCTTGCGGAACAAACAGGGTATAGTTCCAGGCTTTACCTTCAATAAAGCCCATACCCAGGGTAGTAAACGGATCGAATTTCTTGCGGAAGGTTCCGTTCTCTAACTTAGGATGCATAAAGCCTGATGCAGGGTTATACACATTCTTCCAGTTTTGAGATCGTTTGTAAAACTCCTGATAAATATCCTCTTTGCCTAATTTCTTCGCCAGCTGCGCAATGCTCCAGTCATCGTAAGCATACTCTAAGGTTGATGATACCGAGTTACCGTTCTTTTCATCCGGGATATAACCTTTATCAATGTAATCGCCAATACCGGCATAATCGCGGTGACGGGCGGTGGTTACGCAAGCTTCCAAAGCGTGGTTAGCATCAACACCATCGGCGTTACCTTTGATGATTGCATCGGCAATAACCGATACCGAGTGATAACCGCTCATACACCAGTTCTCGTTAGCAGAGTTTGACCAGATCGGCAGCATATGCTCCGGACTTTGATCGTAATGGGCCAGCATCGATTTTACCATATCTGCGTTACGCTTAGGCTCAATAATGTTAAACAGCGGGTGCAGGGCACGGTAGGTATCCCAAAGCGAGAAGGTGGTGTAGTTGGTAAAACCATCGGCTTTGTGGTTGTTTTGATCCAATCCGCGATAGCTGCCATCTAAATCCATGTAAATGGTGGGGTTGATCATAGCGTGGTACATCGAAGTGTAGAAATCTACCATCTCGTCTTTGCTATCGCTTTTGATCTCAATTTTATGCAGTTCTTTTTCCCACGCATCCTGACCGGCTTTTTTCACCGCATCAAAATCCCAGCCCGGTGCCTCGGCTTTCATGTTGGCTAAGGCGCCATCCATACTAACCGGCGATAGGGCCATTTTGATTTTGATCTTTTCACCTTCGCCCGTTTTGAAATTGAAATAGGCTTTTAAGTTGCGACCTGCAATCTCCGGGAAACTTTGAATGCCGCGAAACTGGCCCCAAAAACCATTGTACGATTGGCGCTTGTCATAATTACGATATCCCCATGAGGTGAATTTTTTACTGAACGTGATAGCAAAGTACAGGTTGCGGGTACGTGCCCAGCCGCTGGTGCTGCGGTAACCTACCAATGTACTATCATTTATCATGCGAACATACGTCCACAGGTTCTTTTCGGGATAGTTATAGATCCCTGCCATCAAATCAAGGATGATGTGCGAATCATCCGACTTAGGGAAGGTATATTGATGGAAACCAACACGGGTAGTGGTGGTCATTTCGGCTAATACATTAGGGCCATCCAACTTTACTTTGTAGTAATTGGCTTCGCTAACTTCGTTTGCGTGCGAGAAGGCCGAACGGTAACCGCTGCCCGGCTTATCTGCCGTGCCCGGGTTTAACTGTAGCTTACCAACAGTAGGCATAATCAGGAAGTCACCTAGATCAGAGTGGCCGGTTCCGCTAAAATGCGTATGGCTGAAACCTACAATCGTTTTATCTTCGTACTGGTATCCTGCGCAGTATTCATATACTTTACCGTTATAACCACCGCCAGGTTTCTCGTAGCTAATGGTATCGGTTTCGGGGCTTAACTGCACCATACCGTAAGGGCTGGTTGCGCCGGGGTAAACGTGGCCCATGCGCTGGGTACCTATAATGGGTTTTACATATTGCACCAGGTTTTGCGCACCGGCAGTAAAGGCTGATGACGCAAGCAACAGCAGGAGTAATTTCTTCATATTGTTTGAATACGGATGTTTTTCCAAATATAACGCTTCGGGCGGTATTGACACGCAATGCAAACAAATTGTTGTATCTTGTCATTGTGTCATTAGCAAGCAGCCGTTTGTAACATCGGTATGGGTTTTGCATCCTATTATAAAACAATATAAAAACAAACATGAAAAGATTTCTTTCCGTAATTATAAGCTTAGCGGCTATAATGTCGTTAAGCTCGTGCAGCTATAACAGCATGGTTAAGTTAGATGAGAACGTTAAAGGCAAATGGGGCGCGGTGCAAACCCAATACCAACGCCGGGCCGATCTGATCCCGAATCTTGTTAATACCGTGAAAGGTGAAGCTAACTTTGAAAAAGGAACACTGACCGCAGTTATAGAAGCACGCGCCAAAGCAACTTCGATACAGGTTGATGCCAGTAAACTGACCCCCGAGACTGTAAAAAAATATCAGGAAGCACAAGGTGAATTGTCAACAGCTTTAGGCCGCTTTTTAAGCGTGACCGAAAACTATCCTAACGTGAAAGCTAACGATAGCTTTAAAAAGCTGCAGGACCAGTTAGAAGGTACAGAAAACCGTATTACCATGGCGCGTAACGATTTTAATACCGCCGTGCAGGACTACAACAGCAAAATCCGCTCGTTCCCCGCTAACCTGACAGCTAAGATGTTCGGCTTTGCCGAAAAAGGATATTTTGCTGCCGACGAAGGCTCGGACAAAGCGCCTAAAGTTTCTTTCTAAAGCTAATTTTGAAGGATTGAATTATTGAAGGACTGATTTGAGACCTTTCAATAATTCGATCCTTCAATAATTCAACCGTAAAAGCATGGCCTTATTTACCGAAGAAGAACAATTACAGATCCGCCACGCGGTGGAAGCTGCCGAGAAAAACACATCGGGCGAGATCCGGGTTTGTATCGAGAAAACCTGCAGCGAAGATGTACTTGAGCGCTCTGCCAAATACTTTTACAAGCTGGAGATGGATAAAACCAAACTGCGTAACGGCGTGCTCATTTATATGGCCACTGTCGACCGGAAGTTTGCCATTATTGGCGACGCCGGGATCAATGCCGTTGTACCTCCTACCTTTTGGGATGATGTGAAAGCTGCCATGCTGGAGCAGTTTAAATATGGTAAATTAATTGAAGGCATCACCATTGGCGTAACTATGGCAGGCAATCATTTAAAAAAGTATTTCCCTCACGGTTTGGATGATAAAAACGAACTGCCCGACGATATTGCCTTTATGGACGGCGAATAATTATATACGATGTTAAAGAAACTGATATTATGCCTGGGATTGTTGCTTTGCACCATCGCGGGTTTTTCGCAGGAGTTCCCCGAAAAGTCGGCCACGCTGGTTACCGATTACACTAATACCTTATCTGCCGATGAAAAACAACGATTGGAGGATAAATTAGTCGCCTTTAACGATTCTACCTCCACGCAAATTGCCGTGGTGATTATGAAATCGGTAGGCAGTTATGATATTAACGAATATGCCGCCCTGCTTGGTCGTAAATGGGGTGTAGGGTCTAAAGATAAAAACAACGGGATAGTTTTATTAGTTGCCAAAGACGATCGTAAAGTAGCCATACAAACCGGGTATGGTGCAGAGGGCGCGGTGCCGGATGGCGTCACTCACGATATTATTTACGGCAATATTTTACCGGCTTTTAAACAAAACAATTACTTCGGCGGACTTGATGCGGCGACTGATCAACTGATCAAGTACATGAAGGGCGAATATAAAGCCGATCCCAAAGCCCGCAACACAAAAAAGGGCGATGATGGTGGTAATGGTGGCCCAATTGGCTTTATCATTATCATTGTGGTATTTATCCTGATCATCATCTTCCGCAGGCGTGGCGGCGGTGGTGGCGGCCATATTATAGGCGGTCGCGGCGGCGCCAGTCCGTTTTGGTGGTTTTTGGCCGGGCAAGCCTTAGGAGGAGGCAATCGCGGTGGCGGCTGGGGAGGATTCTCCGGTGGTGGGGGCGGATCATCAGGCGGAGGCGGCTTTGGTGGCTTCGGCGGAGGTAGTTTCGGCGGGGGCGGATCATCTGGTAGCTGGTAGTCAAAATCATCTAAAACATCCCTTGCGTTTTGGAAAAGCGTATCATAAGAATAGGTCTGTTGAACGGGATAGCAAGCTATATCCTTATCGTAATACTATTTTTTTGGAATACTGAGATTGGCGCCACGCCAGTGGTGATGTTGGCCGGCTGCGAATTTGTCGTTCTGCTGGCTTACCACAGTTCCGGCAAGCCCGATAGTAAGCTTACCTTGTTTATTTTTTCGGCAAGTTTGCTGTACCTGATTTGCGTTTGGCTTTCGCTTTACCTCGGCTATTTTTCAGGATTTTTGATAGTTATAGTTAGCATAGCAGGAGCTGCCGGTTTATTTTTTCTCTATCATTTTTTAGTAGATTCAGCATGTCAACTATGGCGTGGATTGAAGTTTATGCTCATCTTTGGGTTTTGCAGTTCAATTTGCCAGGCGCTTGCTTTGTCAGTGTTCAGAATTAGCCCGGAACGCAGTAATTTTTTGATAATTGCAAGTATTACCCCGATTTGGGAGCCGCTTTTTATTTTAGGTTTAATTAAATCTAAATTGAGCGTTAAATAAGATTTTTATTGAATACGATATAATTATAACATGAGTGATCTTACCTGGAAAGTCTGTAGTTCTGAATATATACACAAAGGCCCCTGGGCTACCCTGCGTACCGATAAATGCCAGATGCCCGATGGCCGCATTGTAGATGATTATTACGTTTTAGAGTACCCAAACTGGGTTAACGGCGTAGCTATAACAGATGAAGGCAAGATATTAATGGTGCGCCAATATCGCCATGCGGCGGGCATAGTTTCTTTAGAAATCCCCGGAGGTGTGATTGATGGGGACGAGGACCCTGAAGCAGCCATGCGTCGCGAACTGCTGGAAGAAACTGGCTACCGGTTTGATGATATTGAACTGATGGCTACCATCTATGCCAATCCTTCAACAGCTAATAATCACACCTATTGCTATCTGGCTAAAGGCGGTATAAAGGTACAGGACCAAAACCTGGACGAGCACGAGGAGATTGTAGTGGAACAATACACTATACCCGAGGTAAAACAACTACTGGCGGAAAATAAAATACCCCAGGCCTTACATTGCACCGCGTTGTTTTATGGTCTGAGTAAACTCGGCGAACTATAGCGTTAAGTCCGTTTGCATTTTTCTACTCTACGCATTTATCTCTGCGGCGGGTGTCAACTATGTAAATAATCTTCCAGCCCTTGTCAGTTTTCATTAACTGAAAAACATCTACCCCGCAATGGCTAAAAGTTTGACCGATATAGAATTTATAAGGCGCCCAAACCATGGCTAACGGTCCGTCGATACGGATATCGTTGATGGTGATCCGCTCATCATAAATGTCCTTATGCGGCTTAGCAACGCTTGCTAAAAAATCAATCGCTTTATCGGTTTCCAGCACTGGTGACCCATCTTTTTTAGCGCCGATGCTTTGCAGCACCATATCCTTGGCAAAAGTAGAAGCTAACATGGCGGTATCAGCTTTGCGCATCCCATCAAACATGGTGTTAATGGTTTTTTTGATATCGGCTTCGTCGGTTTGGCAAAACGCGGTGGTAGCAAATAGGCTTAGCAAAAAAAGTAGGGAAAGCTTTTTCATGATGATTGGGTTATGTCTGATAAAAGTAAATAATTAGTAAGAACAACGTGCCTTCCGCTTCAACAAAATGGTGAATCCTGCATATTACCATTTGATGACTTTTGATCGATGTTTAAACATTTACTTTGCCTAAACTTTAAAACAAAGAGAAAAAGAAATCATGGCACTATTAGATAATTTAAAATGGCGCTCGGCCATTAAAAACTTCGACAGTACACAAAAAATAAGCGCTGATAAATTAGATGAATTGTTAGCCGCAGTACAACTTTCACCATCATCGGCAGGTTTGCAGCCTTACCGCGTAGTAGTGGTAAGCGACCCTGAAGTGCGCGTTAAATTACGCGCAGCAGCTTACGGCCAGGCACAACTTACCGATGCATCTGAAATAATTATTTTCGCTGCTGAAACTAATATTAACGAAGACCTGGTAAAAGAGTTTATTGACCTGGTTGCCGACACCCGCGGCGTTGAGCGTGAAAGCTTAGCCGGTTACGAAGGTATGATCAACGGATCGGTAGCTTCAAAAACTGCTGAAGAACGCGTAAGCTGGGCACAAAAACAAGCTTACATTGCAGCCGGTGTTTTAACCGCAGCTGCAGCCGAGTTAAAAATAGATACCTGTACTATGGAAGGTTTTAACCCGGTAGCCTTTAACGAAATTTTAGGTTTAGATGAGAAAGGATTAACCGCCAGCGTAATTACCGCAGTAGGTTACCGCTCGGATGCTGATGTTTACAGCAAAATGGCCAAAGTGCGTAAACCTGCCGATAAATTATTTATCAAAATCTAAGTCACCGGGACGATATATAACAAAAGGAAAGGCCTTGCAGATGATCTGCAAGGCCTTTCCTTTTGAGCACTTTGTCATTGCGAGGTACGAAGCAATCGCGAACATAAAGGGCCGCTCTGCCTATCCGCGATTGCTTCGTACCTCGCAATGACAAATAGAGATTATAATTCGATATCGATTATTTCTCCAATCCTAAAAAATGATCGAAAGTATCGCTGCGTAAGCCCAATCTGATGGTTTCCAGCGGGATCATATCTGCCGGGGCAATGTTGCCTAAGTTAACGTTAGCGCCAATCAGTTTGATAAACCATACCTGTTGCGGCTTTTGCGGGGCTTCCCAGATAATTTTCTCTTCAGGGATCTGGGTCAGGATCTCATCTACCAAACCCTGCCGTACCTCGCCTGAATCACGATAGATGCCCACGTTACCGCTTTCGCGCGCTTCGGCAATTACTTTCCATGATCCGGCTTCCAGTTCGGCATTCATCAGCTGAATCCATTTATAAGGCGCGAAAATCTTCTGCACGTCTTTCGATCCTACTTCTGATATCACCGTAACCTGGCCTTTCAACTTATGGATATATTCGCATTTAACATCGTGCGGGATAGTGATAGATCCGTCGGATACTTCGGCATGCTGTAGTTGATATCTGTCTAACAATCTGCGATAATCATCAAACTGGTTGCGTACAATAAATGCCTCAAACAAAGTACCACCAAAATAAACGGGAATGCCGGCATCTTTATAAAGCTTCAACTTGGCATCCAAATTTGGGCTAACGTAAGATGTTGCCCAGCCCAGTTTTACAATATCCGTATTGTCGCCTGCGGTTTCTATCAGGTCTTCCACACCGCGCAGGCTCAGGCCTTTATCCATCACCATGGTGAACCCTTTTTCGCGGGGTTTTATGGTGCGCTCAGGCAAATCGTTTATAGTATAATTCATAGGTTATAAGCTATAACTAAAAGTAATTGACGCAACAAATTTAACAAAAATTAAAAAGAATTTGGGGTTAATAAATCAACAACCCTTAGTTAACCGCTCTAAATTTAATTAGTTTGATAGTCTACCAGTTACGATTTTGTTACCTGCGCCCGTTAAACCTATTATTTCCAATAGCATCCAACAAGTATTAACCAACATTACACTTATCATTTCGGCTATGAAAACCTATACAAAAATTGTGGCAGCGTTATTAGCCAGCATCTTTATTACATCATGTGCAGCATTACGTACGCCCGACATGACCAAAATATCCATCGGCATGGATAAGCAAACCACCATAGCTACCTTAAAGAAAAAACCGGACGGCATTGTCGGTTCCAAAAAATACCCTAAAGGCGTTGTAGAGATTTTAGATTACTATACCAACATAGGCCAATACAGCCCACCCGAACACGCCTGGCTGTATTTCTATAATGATAAATTAGTGCAGTTTGGCAAACCCACCGGCAACTGGATTTTCGAAGCCGATGAAATTGGGCTTGCGCCGGAAGCGAAGTAAGCTAAAAGCATAAAGACCAAAGCAAAAAGCTTTCCTTTGCGGAGTTGCTTTCTGTTTTGGTCTTTTTTACTTTCGATCTTTGCAGATCTGCTTTAGTCTTTTCGCTTTCAGCTCAAAAGCTTACCGCTGCGAGTACCGGTTAATAATCTCCATAATTACCTTGTTTTGCTGTAGTTGCGGCAGGTAATCAAACAGGATATAGTGTTTTTCCGGATCGGTTGATAGGGCCATTTCCAATTGAGCCAGGGCTTCGGTATACTCGCCTTTGGCAAACAGGTAGGCTACCATGCGATAATATAGCTCGGCCGATTCAGGGTTATTTTTTATCGCCTGCGTAATAATCTCTATCGCATCGCCCAAGCGCGATTGTTCGTACAGGATGGACGAAAAATCAAGCCAGGCATCCACATCCAGCGGGTTAAGTTCAACCACCTTTTCGTAGGCCGATTCCGCTTCGGGCAGGTGGCCTAATTTATACTCGGCATCGGCAATGGCAAACCAGTAGTCGGCGTTGGCAATATCCAGATCAAGCGCTTTTTTATAAAAGTGCAGGGCTTCAAAATAGCGTTCTTCAAAATCAAGCGTTACGCCGATACCAAACCAGGCGTCGGCCAGTTTGCTATCCATCTTCACCGCTTTTTTGTAGAAAGCGCGGGCATCATCCATCTGCTCCAATTTCTCGTAGCACTCGCCTATGGCGCAATACGTATCGGCATTGGGTTGTTCGTACTCAAAAGTCTGGCGGTACACATCAATAGCGGCCTGGTATTGATCCAAATTCACTAAGGCATTACCTTTATTAAAATAAGCCGATGCAAAGCTATCCTTGATAAGGATGGCGTAATCGTAGGCATCAATCGCTTTTTCAAACAAGCTCAGCTTGGTGAAAGCATTACCTAAGTTATACCAGGCGGCATAGCTGTAAGGCTCGTTATCTATGTATTGCTGATAAAACTGCACACTCTCCTGCTGGTTATCCATTACATCGTAACAGAAGGCCAGTTCGTACAGCGCATCCTGGTTTTCCATATTTTGCTCCAGGCAAAGTTTCAGGTAATGGATGGCTGTATTGTAATCGCCCATGTTTTGGTGTACGTAGGCAATGTGCAATAAAATGTCGTCGGTCTCTTCGGCCAGGCTCAACGCTTTTTCGTAGTTTTCCAAAGCCTCGTCATAACGCTCCAGGTTTTCGAAAAGGTTACCGCGGATAATGTAGATATCGGCATCGCTGGCTTCCAGCATCTCGGCCTTATCCAAACAAGCCAGCGACTCGTCTATACGGTTGCTTACAACCAATAGCTGCGCTTGCTTAATCAGGAATACGGCGGCAAAAGGGTGTTGGTTGCGGGCAAATTCTACTACCTGCAGGGCACGGGCCGGATCGTTCTTTTCGATATAGTAATCAGTAATGTTTTCAAAAGCCTGGGCATCAAAAAAGTACTGATCATGATTACGGATCATTTCCTCATATCGTTCTACCGACAGCTTTGGATCATCCTCATTAAAATCAAATTCAAATTCTTCTTCCATTCAAATCAATTTGATGTAAAAAACTATCCGGATAAGGCGGCGTACTTGTAATACTTTGAGATTAAATTACAGTATTAAAGCGCCATTGCTGTAATTAAGTTTTCCACAAAACCCATTTTTTAACAGGGATTGCCGTTAACTAATTGATAATAAATAGAAAGTAATTATTGATATTGCCGTGCAAAATGGTCAGCAATTTGCGGGTAAGGTAATAAATTTACAAACTGATCTATCTATCCTATGAACTACAGCATCTCTTCCATCCTCGATCGTTTACATATAAACGAAGTTAGCGATTCTTTTAGTATCGGCAGCTATACGGGCAGCAGTAATGACGCTGCGGTGAAAAACATCACCTCCCCGGTTGACGGTAAACTGATCGCCTCTGTTAAGATGGCCACGGCTGCCGACTACGACCAATGCGTTACCGCCGCGCAGGAGGCATTTAAGTTGTGGAGAAAATGGCCCGCCCCCAAACGCGGTGAAGTAGTAAGGCAGTTAGGTGAAGCCTTGCGCCAATACAAAACGGACTTAGGCACATTGGTATCGTACGAAATGGGCAAGAGCCTGCAGGAAGGCCTGGGCGAGGTACAGGAGATGATTGACATCTGCGATTTTGCCGTTGGGCAAAGCAGGCAATTATATGGTTTAACCATGCATTCGGAACGACCACAGCACCGCATGTACGAACAATATCATCCGCTTGGGATAGTCGGGATTATCTCGGCCTTTAATTTCCCGGTAGCGGTGTGGAGTTGGAACGCCGCGCTGGCCTGGGTTTGCGGAGATGTATGTATTTGGAAACCATCCGAAAAAACACCTTTAACAGCTATTGCTTGCCAGCATATTGTACAGCAGGTTTTTAAAAACAACGGTGTCCCGGATGGGGTATCGTGCCTGGTGATCGGCGATCGCGAAATCGGTGAGCAAATGGCTAATGATAGTCGTGTGCCGCTGATCTCAGCTACAGGATCAACCCGGATGGGTAAGGCCGTGGCTACTGCTGTAGCATCGCGCCTGGGCAAAAGCTTATTGGAGCTGGGCGGCAATAACGCCATTATTATTACCGAAGATGCTGATTTGGATATGGCTTTAATCGGCGCCGTATTTGGCGCGGTTGGCACTGCCGGTCAGCGTTGTACCAGCACCCGGAGATTGATCATCCACGAAAGTGTGTATGAAATCTTCAAGCAAAAATTGGTGAACGCCTACGGGCAAATCCGCATTGGTAACCCGCTGGATGAGCATAACCACGTGGGCCCGCTGATTGATAAAGATGCTGTAGCATTATATTTACGATCGATAGCGCAATGCAAGGCCCAGGGCGGGCAATTTGTTGTGGAAGGCGGCGTTTTAGAAGGCGCGGGCTACGAGTCGGGCTGTTATGTAAAACCCTGCATTGCCGAGGTGGAGAATAGCTTCGCCATTGTGCAACACGAAACCTTTGCGCCGGTATTGTACCTGATTAAATACAGCACTTTAGATGAGGCTATAGAACTGCAAAACGGTGTTCCGCAGGGTTTATCATCGGCCATTATGACCAATAATTTGCGCCAGGCCGAACAATTTTTATCATCTGCAGGTTCTGATTGCGGTATTGCCAATGTCAACATCGGTACATCGGGTGCAGAAATTGGCGGCGCTTTCGGCGGCGAGAAGGAAACCGGTGGCGGGCGCGAATCGGGATCAGACGCCTGGAAAGTTTATATGAGAAGACAAACCAATACCATCAACTATTCAAGCACCTTGCCATTGGCGCAGGGGATAAAGTTTGATCTGTAGAGAAAGAGCTTAGAGCGGAAAGACTAAAGCTAAATGCAGGAGCATATCCTAAATAAATTAGATAACTGAAATACAAACATATAGCCGATAACGCTAAAACCGTTTACAAAAGCTTTTTGCTTTAGTCTTTTAGCTTTCAGCACAAACAACAAAAATGAATATACTTAGATACGCCTCGGGCCTGGCTTTAGGCTCCGCTCTTTTTATTAGTGTAAACGTACAGGCGCAAATGTTGCCTGCCCCGCCGCCGGCGCCACCCAAAACCTGGCATGCTATGGATTTAACGGCCGATGGTTATTACGGCATCAGCCTGGCTAAGGCTTATACCTTTTTAAAAGGCAAACAAAGCAAACCCGTGGTAGTTGCCGTGATTGATAGCGGTGTAGATACCCTGCAAAAAGACCTGAAACCTTTATTTTGGACCAACACCAAAGAAATCCCGGGTAACGGAATAGATGATGACAAAAACGGCTATATAGACGATGTACACGGCTGGAACTTTTTAGGCGGCCCAGGCGGTAAATGCGATTATACTGAAACTACCGAAGAGGTACGCGAGTACAATCGTTTGAAAGGAAAATTTCTGGGCGCTTCAGCAACACCGGCCGACCCTAAGGAAGAGGCTTACTGGCTAAAAGTACGCGCCACGCACGACTCGACCGTGGCCAAATCCATGAAAGAGATTGAACAGTTAAATCCTTACATGGGCTTTTTAGTAGGCTCTACCCCTATCATTAAACGCGAGTTACATTTAGGCGCCGCCGATGTATTCTCGTTAAAGGAAATTGACAAGCTTGTCGCCAAAAACGATACCCTGCGCGAGGTAAAAAGCATCTGGACGGCTACCTTCCAGGACCAGGGCGCGACTAAAACCAACGTGGATATTGTAAAGGATCTGAACGAATATCTGACCAAGTTAAACAACGACGTCAACCCCGATCTGGATGCCCGCAAACGCATAGTAGGCGATAACCCGGACGATTTTGCTGATAAAAAATACGGCAGTAACCAATTGAAATTCCCCGATGCCATGCACGGTACCATGGTTGCCGGCTTTATAGGCGCTGCGCGTGGCAACGCTTACGGTATTGACGGCGTGGCCGATAACGTTAAAATTATGGCCATTAAAGCCGTGCCTAATGGCGATGAGTATGATAAAGACATTGCCAACGCCATTCGGTACGCGGTTGATAACGGCGCCAAGGTGGTGAACATGAGCTTCGGTAAAAAGATCTCCCCACACAAAGCCTGGATTGATGAAGCTTTTAAATACGCTGCCGCGCACGATGTATTATTGGTGTCTGCAGCCGGTAATGATAACCAGGATGTAGATAGCAAGCCAGATTACCCGAGCGATACTTTTGAAGATGGCTCGGCTACCGATGCCGATAACGTAATTAACGTAGGTGCATCCGGTCCAAAAAAAGGTGAAAACCTGGCAGCCGATTTCAGCAATTACGGTAAAAAGAATGTAGATGTATTTGCCCCCGGCGTAAAAGTAACCTCGGTTGGTATGGATGCTGAATTTAGCACGGAAGATGGCACCAGCTTTGCCTCGCCAATCACAGCTGGTATAGCCGCCTTGATTCGCGAGTATTACCCCGATCTGAGCGCCAAACAAGTTAAAGCTGCCATCCTTGGCTCAGCGAAACCCTTAACCGGTTTAATGGTATTGAAACCAGGCAGTAAAACCGATAAAGTTGATTTTACCACCCTAAGCAAAACCGGCGGCATAGTAAACGCTTACGAGGCTTTGCTGCTGGCATCGAAGATGAAGAAATAGCCCCCTAACCCGCTGAAGGGGAGATATATGCAGGTGTGTAAATGATAGAAAACACAAAAGCGGCTCTGTTGAGCCGCTTTTGCTTTTATGGAAATGCTGGCGCAAGTTTGAGGGAACGGCAGAGCGGTGGCCTAACTTGTGCCTGGGATGTTCGGAAGTCTGAGACTTCCGCGGAAACAGCTACAGGTTACGCTACGCTAAACCAGCGACAGCAAAAAGGATTTTGTCATCCCGGAGTGTAGCGAAGGATCTCACGAAAGCAGGACGGTAATGCATAGCGGCGCATGGAAAAGGCCTGTCAGTCTGAGCATCGTCGAAGACTGGTGCGGAGAGGCCTGCCCGCCACGCTTCGACTACGCTCTGCGTGACACCCCTCTATAACTCCTTCGTAATTAGACACGAAGCAATAGTGGCATACAGAAGTATTTCCCTAAAACACCCTCAAAGTCAACAAAGTAATATCATCAATGGGCTTGCCTTTAACCACCAAATTCAGATGATCCATTAACGATTGGTTGAATCGGTCGGGTGAGAAATGACCATTGGCTATGGTGAATTTAATCAGTTCGTCTTCGTTCCATTTATCGGCCTGGTCTACTTCGTAATCCATCAGGCCATCGGTATAGTTGAAGATTAACGATCCGGGGTCTACATCAACTTCGCCCTGATTAATAAAGGGTAGTTCTTCAAAAGCCCCTATCATGGTGGTGCCCAGTTTTAGCTGCACCGCCTCGCCGTTACAGTAAAGGATAGATGGATTATGCCCGGCGTTAATGTAATTCATTTTGCGGGTTTGCTGGTTGTATTTAGCCAAAAATAGTGTGATGAACTTTTCGCCGCGGGTGTTTCTAACTACAATGGCGTTTAAACGCTCTATAATGGTTGTCAGGTCGTCCTCAACCGTAGCCCAGGCACGCAGACTGGCCTGAAAGTTAGCCATCAGCAGGGCGGCAGATACTCCCTTGCCGGATACATCGGCAATACACCAGATCAGTTCGTGATCGTTAATCCGGATAAAATCAAAATAATCGCCCCCGATGTTTTGGTGCGGAAGATATTTTGAGCCAATCTCTACAGCGGTATCCCTATGCAGTTTACCGGGGATGAGCATGTTTTGCACTTCAGACGCCAGTTCCATTTCCCGCTGAATCCGTTCAGTTTCCAGTCGCTGCCTGAATAGTTTTTTATTGTGCAGCGCCAAAATAATGGCATTGATTAGCGTCTGGATAAAGCTCAGGTCGTTATCCACCATCTCGGCGCTCGAGTTAAAATCGCCGATCAAAGCGTAAGCCAGCGGTTTCAGCTTATCGTAAAAAGGGATATAGTAATTATAGTCTTTAAGCAACACGTGGCTTTGCCCCGATAAAGACGATGGGTATTTGATTTTTTTTAAGCCCGTGCAGGCTTTTAACAGAACCGGCAGCGTTTCAAAATGACCGCCGTATTTAGAGATGCAGATAAAGCTATTGTCCTTTTCAATCAGTAGGCGAAGCTTTCCAACGTTCAAATGGTTTTTCAGGATCGACTCCATCATTTCTATCAGCACCGGTGTTGGAGCGTTTTTATTGATAGCCCGGGTGATCTCCAAAAGCGAGTTCAACTCCGACTGCCGTTTAAGCAACAGTCTGATCAGTTCGTCTTCGCCGGAGTCTGGATTGGTATAATGCATTAGGTTGCTTTTGGAAGCAGCACTAAATTATAAAAATAATTCTTACAAACGGGCACTCTGCGATTTTATGTCGAAAGCATCGCGCAAACCAACGGTTACCAGGTTAAAAGCATATACCATCAGCATAATGGCCAAACCGGGAGCGACTGCTAAATAAGCCAGATCCATAATAATGTACCCGTAATGCTCACGGATCATCCCGCCCCAGGTAGGCATGGGCGGCTGCGCGCCGAAACCCAGGAAACTTAATCCTGCCTCTAACAAAATAGCCGATGCAAAATTTGAGGAAGCCAACACCAGCATCGGTCCGGTAATATTGGGTAAAATATGTTTAGTGATGATGCGGTAATTATTAAAACCCATAGCGCGGGCGGCCTCAATGTATTCAACCTGTTTAAGGCCCATTACCTGCCCCCTAACCAATCGGGCAACCTCTACCCACATAGATAAGCCTACGGCAATAAAAATCTGCCACAGGCCCTTACCCAGCGCGAACGACAGCGCTATCACCAGCAACAAAGCCGGCAACGACCATAGGATATTCATCAGCCAGCTAAAAGCCGCATCTATTTTACCGCCATAATAACCCGCTGCCGCGCCAATGCTCACGCCAATTAGCATGCTAATAATTACTGCCATCAACCCAACCGAAAGGGAGATGCGGGTTCCCAAAATCAACCTGCTAAACAAATCGCGACCGTATAAATCGGTTCCCAGTAAATAATGTCGTTTAATGATCTGATCTTTCAGGATAATGGTCTGATAGTTTTTTATCGAAGCTACATCTAATTTAGGTTGAGTGCCCGCCGGTGGAGTTGCTTGTTTAACGCCGTTTACTATCTCAAAAATATTATATGCTTTGGCTTCCGGTTTATCCTCGCTGCCAATGTATTCGTTTACAATGATGGAGTCCTTTACAAAGCGGTAGCCGGTTATCGGTACATTCAAATAAAAATCGGGCTGCCCCGACCATAGCTTTTGCAAGATGTTCACCGTATCAACCGGGCTGTCCTTTCTGATCCGCAGCATGGTAAAACTGCTGCCCGGCTTTTTCAGACTGATTTGCAAGGTCATATCGTTAGCCTGCGGGGTGTCATCGGGCATAATTAAATACCCCAATAATGCCACCAAAACCGAACAGGCAACAAACACCAAACCGGCCATAGCCAGTTTGTTCCGTTTAAATGCTTGCAGCGCGCGTTGGGTTGGGGTAAGATCAGCCAATACTTATCAGTTATCCGCTAAAGATAATCGAAGTTTTAAAGATGGAACGATTTGACGGAGTTTTTATGCCAGCTTTGACTTTTGATTGACAGCTAAATTTTCTCCTGTCATCATTTGAATGTGTTTTGCATACGCTATATTTGATTGCAACCAATTAAAACCACAATGAAACCGACCTTAAAAATTATCGCCGTATTATTTTGTCTTCAGTTTTCTATTAATGCTTCGGCGCAAATCACTAAAAAAGATTTTGTCGGTATATGGCAATTTATCCAGTTTGGTAACGATACGCTGAACCTTGGGCCATCGGCGCGTGGAGTAATAAAAGTGCATACCGATAGCACATTCAGTGTTGTGCGTTTTCAGGGTGTAACCGGTTTTATAATTAGCCATTCCGGAACTTTTCGCGTACCCGATCAAAGTTTTTATCTACAAAAAACTACGTTTCAGCTGCCGGTGTATGGCACATCGGGCCTAAATAACGAAGGCCGGCTGTATTACAAATTTAGTCCTGATAAAAAAACAATGCGGATATCCTACGCCGTTGAATCGGGCGAGATCTTTTACGAGGTTTGGCAAAAGCTGTAGGCGGCCTAAATTATTTATTGAGCAATTTTACTTTTTGCAATTGATATTCCTGCTCGGTGATAGCGCCGCTGTCCGCCAGTTCCTTGAATTTCTTAATCTCATCGGCAACTGAATAATTTTGGAATTGAGGATAAGTCGCCCAGGTTTTGCGCGGCATAAAATACAGCACAATTACACCTAAATAACTAAAACATAATCCGGCCAGTAATCCAACAACGCTGCCGGTAATTCTTTTAGCGCCAATTTTATACCCTAAAATTAATGGGATAAGCAAGAAGCTGCCGATTAAAAACAGGCCGATTAAGGCCCCGCCTAATTTATCAAGGTTTAGAAACATAATATTTAATCACTAACGCCCTTTCATCTCTTCCTTAATCGCACGCAAAAACTCGTTTGCGTGCTGCGAGCCGATGATATAAAGCAAGCCGTCGCGGTCCGTAAGGTGAATAGCATCGTTACCGGCAGTGTAGAAACGGATGGTGCCGCTTTTGTGCAGATTATATACAGGGTTGTTGAACAGGTAGCTGCTGTAAGTGCCTTTTTCGGCCTTAACAATGCTGTTCAGGTCTATTTTAACCAGCTTGCTACTCCAAAGGCCATCGACTAAAATACTTTTATTGATAACCCGCGTGCGGAAATGCAGCAGGAAACCCAGGATGATAGAGATAATTAAAATGGCAAAGCCTACTACCAACAGCAAATCGCCGTTGCGTTCTCGTTCGTCGGTAAAAAAGTAGGCGGCAAAACAAAACATAGCCAGCACCAGGCGAATGGTGATCGGGATCCATTCGCGGCCGAGATATTGTTTTTCTGTAAATACCGTATTATCTGTCATGGCATTTTATACAGTTCGAATATAGTAACTTTTTTAGTGTTCTGATTTATTTTGTAACGATCATCCAACCGATAGCCGCCTAACCATACCACCTCGCCATTACCGTTCACCAACATCGGCACCTTGTTTTTTTGATGCAGGGGCAATTTTTGATGGATAAAAAAATCGCTCAGCAACTGTTTCCCTGTCATCCCCAAAGGGTAAAAAAAATCGCCCTGCTGCCATGGTCTTATTGTTAAGGGGTAAACCAAAAGTTCGGCATCAACAGATGTCGCCAGCGGGTTATCTTTGATGATCAGCGGGCTATCGTCATGCAAAATATTAAGGCGATATTGGCCGTAAGTCAGTTCCTTATCCTGTTGGTGAATTTTTAATTCTTGCAGGGTGGTTGCGCTCTTTTCCGATAAGATCAACTGATCCCGATCCAACACCAGGGTGCTGCTTGCGGTTTCAAACACCCGGCCGGAATGTTTATTTAACGATGCGATAATGCTGTTCACCTGCTCATCGTTAAAACCATAAGGTTGCAGCAGACTAAACAACAGCAAGCGTTGTGGAAACATTTGCTTTACGGCGGCTACGGGCAAATACAGGTCGCCGTCGTGCCCGGTAAAATGTTCGCGTTGCTTTGCGGTTTCCTGTTCAAGCAAGGCCTCCAGTTCGCGAAAGTGTTGCAAATTGCTTTCAAAAGTTTGCTCTAAGGACGGATTGAGTTCCTTCAGCTTAGGCACCACCTCGTGCCTGATTTTGTTCCGCGCGTACTTGGTGGAGGCGTTGGAGCTATCTTCTACGTAAGCGATATCGTTTTCTTTGATAATCTGCTCAATCTCCTCCCGCTGCAAAAACAACATCGGGCGCACCAGTGTTCCGTTTTTAGGTAAAATACCATGCAAACCGGCAATCCCGGTGCCGCGGGTAAGGTTTAACAATATTGTTTCAATAGCGTCGTTTTGGTGGTGGGCCAGCGCAATGGCGGCATATGCGTTTTGCACGCGCAGCTGCTCAAACCATTGGTAACGCAGTTGCCGGGCAGCCATTTGGATGGATATTTTATGTTCGGCAGCGTAAGCCGATGTATCAAATTCGGTAGTGTGAAAGGGAACGTCAAGGCTTTGGGCCAAATTGCGGCAAAAAGCCTGATCGGCATCGGCTTCGGCACCGCGCAGTTTAAAATTACAGTGAGCAATGGCAAATTTATACCCTGCAGCGTAGAGCAAGCGTACCATCAATACCGAATCCATACCACCGCTAAGTGCTGCCAAAACGGTGCTGCCGGTATCAAATAAACGGTTTTGACTGATAAAATGATTAAAACGGCTAAAAGGCAGCATTCTTCAAAATTATTAATTTAATAAGCGCAACCAAAAAACTAATTTTGCCAACGTGATTAAAAGGCTCTTAACGTGTTTGTTCGTGTTGATATCTGTGGCTGCCATGGCCCAGAAGGTTACCGTAAATATTACCAAATCTAAAAATAGCGTTAGGGTAAGCCCTACCCTGTTGAAGGTTTACGAAGGTACCTTCGTGCAAAAGTTTTCGGTACTAACGGCCGATAGCGCCTTTATTTATACCGACCGGAACGCCTTCGATGCCTTCGGCCACGTGGTAATTACCCAGGGCGATACGTTGCATATTTACGCCGATAATCTGAATTACGACGACAATACCAAAGTTGCCCTGTTGACCAACAACGTGCGCATGGTTGATAAGGATGCAACCTTAACCACCAACTGGCTTAACTACAACACCCAAACCAAAGTGGGCACCTACATAAACGGCGGTAAAATTGTAAGTAAGGATGGTAAAAACACGCTCACCAGCCAAAACGGTTATTACTACGCCAACTCGCGCGATGTTTATTTCCGTTATAACGTAGTAAGCACCAGTCCGGATGCTTTGATCAATACCGATACCATGCGCTATAACTCCGGCACGCGGATCACTTACTTTTACGGACCGACACACATTTACGGTAAAAAGGATAAAGACACGCTGTACACCGAAAACGGGACCTATAACACCAAAAGCGAACAGGCTTTCTTCGGGAAAAAGAACCGCTACTCGCAAGGGACCAAATCGCTTAAGGGCGATAGTTTGTTTTACGATAAGCTGAAGGGCTACGGTAAAGCGATCAAAAACATCACCTTCGAGGATACCGAGCAGCGAATGATATTGAAGGGCGACCTCGGCGAGTATTTCAAAGGAGACGAAAAGGCCGTAGTCACCCAAAATCCTTATGTGATATTTGTAAGCGAGGATCGGGATACCAGTAAAAAAACCATTGCCGTGGCCCCGCCGCCGGTTAAAAGCGCCAAGGATTCGCTAACAAGCATAATAAATACTGCATCGAAACTGGCCGGAAACCTTAAACTTTCCGACACTTCGCTGATCCCGAAAAACACCCGAACCAAGGCCGATTCTTTAGCCAAAATAATTGCCAAGCAGCCTGCCGTTAAAAACACCAAACCGGTGCAGGCCACTAAAATTGTCGACAGCTTAAAAAAGGTGGCAGGTACGGTTGCAAATAAAACTCCAGATAAAAAACCGGCGATAAGCCCGCCGACTACAAGCAAACTCAATCCCGCGGTTGCAAAGCCTACGGTTGTTGCATCAAAAAACAAACCATTGGCTTCCGATACCAAAATAGTATATACGGGTCCCGATACCGGCAAATTTATACGGCCGATTAGTGACACCGCCAAACGCATGAAGCGGGACACCATGTATATTGGTGCAGATACCCTGGAAACGCAGGTGGTAACCTATAAGTATTTAAAGGACCTGCAAGAGCAGCGTCGTTTGGCCGGTATCCGCGATACCAGCGTTAAATTGCGCAAGCCGTTTATTCCGTGGACTTTAAAAACGTTGCCAAAAAATATCGAACAAACGCTACCGCAAATAGTATTGCCCCAACCCGACTTTTTGAACAGGCCCTTGCCTTACTTGCCTAAACCGGTGGTAGATAGCGCCAAAATTATAGCCACGCAAAAAGCTATTGTTGATAAAGCTAAAAAAGACAGTCTGGCTAAAAAGACCGATGTTAAAACGGACGCAACGGCGAAAGCTGCTGCCCCAGAATCGGCAAAGATTAAAATGAGCCGGGCTGATTCACTTAAAGCGGGTATTAAACTGCCGTTAAGCGATACCTCGCGGATCCGGATTTTGAGCGCTCATCATAACGTAAAGATCTTTAAGTCTGATTTGCAGGGGAAATCCGATTCGCTGTTTTACAGTTCGGCCGATTCCGTTATCCGAAGTTATGTTAACCCGATGTACTGGACACAGGGCGCGCAGCTCTCGGGTGATACGGTGCTTTTGCAATTGAAAAATAAGAAGGCTGATAATATGGACGTTTTCCCTAAGGCTATTGTGGTTTATATAGAGAAGAAGGACTCGACCCACTTTAACCAGATGGCCGGTAAGCGCTTACATCTTTGGTTTAAGGATAGCAAAATCTCGCGTGCGCTGGTTACCGGCAACGCCGAGACGGTGTACTTTAACCGCAGCGAAAAAACGGAAGAGGTGAAGCAAATGCAGCGATCTTTAAGCAGCACTATCACCATCAACTTTAAAAACGGGCAGATGGCTAACATGACTTTCGGTATTAAAGCTGAGAACAAGGTGACGCCGATAAAAGATGTGAAGGAAGACGATAAGACACTTAAAAACTTTACCTGGAAACCCAAAGACCGCCCGGCATCTAAAGAAGATGTGATCCATCCGAAAAAGAAAACGGTTGAGACAAAAACCAAACCGGGAGCAAAAACTCCGGCCGCTAAGCCAGGGACGAAAGATGCTACCGGGAAGGGCAAAGCACCCGCATCAAAAACTCAGAAACCGGCCGCGAAAGACTCGACAGGTACATCGCCTGCTTATAAAGCCGCGCAGCAAGCTTTAAGAGATTCCATGGCCAAAGCAACTAAACAAACAATCACTATCCCGCAACCACGGGATAAAGATTCGTTATTAACCCCGCTGCGCCCAGGCACTACCCGACAAATTATGCCGATTAACAGAACTCTGCCACCCGATACTGGCAAAAAAGACACATCGGCAAAGAAACCTAATTAACATGCATCCCGACGCTAATGTAATTTTAAAAGACGGCGACCAATGCAAGGTTATTGCCGGTACTCATAAAGGCAAATCAGGCAAGGTAACAGATATTAACACCAGCAAAACCGGCCATATTACCATCACCGTAGTACAAGCTAACGGCGATAGGTTTAAAACGCTGGGGAGAAATGTTGTGGTGGAATAAGCGACTTTGTCATGCTTGAGCGTAGCGAAGCATCTAACGGCCATGCATTACCGCTTTGCTTTCGTGAGATCCTTTGCTACGCTCCAGGATGACAAAACAAATATGTCATAAAACAAGAACGGCGATCCTTTCAGATCGCCGTTTCCTGTTAAAAATTATTCCGTTTTATCTTCCGAACTTTCCGTCTTTCCGACTTCCGGACATTCTTACTAATTCCCTATCTCCTTAATCCCGGCATCGATAACCGTTACTGATGCGGTATCGTTTAGCGCTGCGCGTTGGGTTTTAAGAGTGTTCAGCAAACCAACCACTAACTGGCCGGCGCCTTGTGCTTTAAACTGAACGCCTATTCCTGTCAGAATTTTTACACCTTCCTGTACGTAAGTTGGGTTGTCTATACGGCCAAGATATGGCGCTAACTTACGCAGGTAAGGGAAGATCACCTGCTCGTTTTCATCAACCTTAGCTTTAATATATGGCCATTGCGCAGATGTTCCGGCATCAAGGTATAAAGCAATTAAAGATGCTGCTAAGGCACCGCCTGCGTCTTTCTCTAAAGGCTTAGCTAAAGGCAATGCGTCGTTAGGGTTAAGGGCAGTGATAGCTCCTAAAGCCGCAGCTTCGATAGCATATGATTGATTAGCTAATGCCGCCTTAAACAAATTCATATTACCCGATGCTTTCAGTTTGCCCAAAGCGGTAATTGCCGAAGCTTTAACTAAGTTGTTTGGATCTGATTGTGCTAACTCGGCCAGGATAGGCATAGCTACGTTCCGTACTGCATCGTTACTCATATCTAAAGCGGCAATAGCGCGTTGCTGAATACCGAAATACTTATCCTTTAGCGCAGCTAAAATTACTTTCTGCGCACTGGCATCTGCTTTTTTAGCGATGGCGGCGGTCAATGCTTCGTTACGGTCTAACCAAAGCGGTGCGTTGAAGTATTGGAACACAAATTCATCTAAGCTTTTATTATCCGTTTTCAACCACAGCGTTTTCTTGTCAGCATCAACGTTAACCAGCTCTGGTTTAGCATCCAACTTAAAGCTGATAGAATCAGTCGCGGTGCGCATCCAGTAACTGTGACGAACTTTTTTACCGCCGCTGTAAATATCTATCGCCATAGGCAAAATAAACGTTTGGCCGGTTTGGGTTTGTTTCAGGTAAACAGTTTGGGTTTTAGTGGCCGCATCCCATTTGTAATCGATAGTCACCACCGGGTGGCCTGCGCCAAAATACCATTGGTTAAAAAACCAGCTCAGATCTTTACCGCTGGCTTCTTCTAAAGCCAGACGCAATTGGTGCGCCTCGCCGTTTTTAAAGGCATTAGTTTTAAGGTAAATACCCAAACCTTTATAAAATGCTTCGCGACCTAAGTAGGTACGCAGCATATTTAAAATGGTACCACCTTTTTGGTAGGTTACGCCATCAAACACATCTTCTTTATCGTTATAGTAAAAACGCACCAGGTTTTTCTCGGCGTTTGCAGGTTGGCCCATGTAGTTGCGCATATCGCCGTATGAATGTGCATCCCCTGCATCCTGTCCGTATTTATGCTCGGCCCAAAGGGTTTCACTAAAGTCAGCGAATGATTCGTTTACGGTTAGGTTGCTCCAGCTTTCGGCCGTAACATAATCGCCAAACCATTGGTGGAATAATTCGTGCGCAATGGTGCTTTGGCCTTGTGAGTAATAAGCATCTAATAGTTCGCGTTTAGTGGCTTGCACATATTCGCCGTGTAAGGTAGCGCTGGTGTTTTCCATGGCACCGCTCACGTAATCGCGCACTACTATCTGTCCGTATTTAGCCCATGGGAAATCAACCCCTAAGGTTTTTGAATAGAAATCGATCATTTCCGGCGTATCGCCAAAAATATCTTTAGCGTAAGGTGCGTATTTAGCTTCCAAATAGTAATCAACCGGGGTATTTTTCCACTTATCGTGATAGATCTTGAAATCGCCCACGGCCATCATAAACAAGTATGGCGAATGCGGCAAATCTTGTTTCCAGGTATCGGTACGGGTACCATCGGCATTGGCTTTTTGCGATACCAATTTACCGTTTGATAGGGTAACGTATTTCGATTGAACCGTCATGCTGATCTCTTCAGTCGTTTTTTGATTCGGCTTATCAATGGTTGGGAACCAGCATGATGAGCTTTCGGTTTCGCCCTGTGTCCAGATTTGAATTGGTTTGCCTTTTTCGGTACCATCAGGGTTAATAAAGTATAAACCTTTGGCATCGTTAATAGCCGCGCTACCTTTTACATGCAGTTCGTTTGGCTTAGATGTGTAATCGATATAGATTACATAGGTTTCGTTATTGCGATATACTTTATCCAGCTTAATGTTCAGTTGCAGGCTATCCTCGTAAGTATATTTCAACGGAACGTTTTTACCGGCCTTTACTACAGCAATGGTTTTAATATCCATGCCCTTGGCATCCAACCGTAACGAATCGGTAGGGTATTGGTGCGGCTTAAACGTAGCCCACTCTTTCCCGTACATATAGCGTTTTTTGTAATCGAAGCGCACATCCAGTTTGGTATGGATCACATCGTTCACTTTAGTAACCGTTGCGCGGTAAACCTTGCTGGTAGTAGGCACAGCAGGCGGCGCCTGTGCTAAAGCCACCGAGCCCATAGCCCCGGCAACCAGCAATGCAGAAATTGATTTTAAATTGATCATTTGTAATTTGTAAAAAGGCTAAAGTAGGGGTTTTCGTTGAAAACCGAAGATTAGAGATTAGTTAATTGGAGATTGGTGGAGAATGGCATATTTCACCATAATAATTTTTTGTCATTTCGAACGTAGAGAGAAATCTTGTACAAGCGATAGGCGTCGTCGCAAAGTATATCGTATAAGATTTCTCTCTACATTCGAAATGACAAGGGGGCGGGGGACAACAAAAAACGCCCGGCGCAAAGCACCAGGCGTTTCAATATCAAAGGACTAATCTCTAATCAACCAGTCAACTAATCACTAAACTTAGCAATATTCTTCAAAAGCACCGATCAGGTTATCAGCAATCATGGCTGCAGGGCGGCCTTCAATCTGGTAACGCTCTATAATATGTACCAGTTTACCATCTTTAAACAAAGCCATTGATGGCGATGATGGTGGGTAAGGGGCCATATAACCACGGGCTTTATCAACCGCTTCTTTTTCCATACCGGCAAATACGGTTACTAACCTGTCCGGGTGTTTTTCGCTGGCAGCAGCCATTTTAGCGGCAGGGCGTGCGTTAGCAGCAGCGCAACCGCAAACAGAGTTCACCATTACTAATACAGTTCCTTCGGCTTCGATAGCGGCGGTAACGGCATCAGCATCTTTTAATTCGGTAAAACCAACTTTGGTTAAGTCTTCCCGCATGGGGGCAACTAAATATTCTGGGTACATCATTTTGTTCTTCTCTTTTTTTACAAGTACAAAAATATCAAAACATTAGCATAATTTATTTTTGCTTTTAAATAATAACATTGTGTTGACTTTCGTTTAAATTTGTCTTTTAGCGTGCCGGTTAACCAACAAGCAAGCAAAAAGTTTGGACTACCCTAATTTTTAAACTATAAGATGAACTTGAAGCAAACGCATTTGAGCAGAACGATTTTTACCAAAAATTCATCAAAAGGAACGCCCGCACAAACCATTGCTATAAAGGCTAAAAACTTTAAGCGCTTTAAGGTTTTTGCCATTACCGCAACAGTAGCCTTAGTATTTTTAGTTTGGCTGGTAGCCGATTTAACCCAGCACAGCCGCGAGCAGGATGCCGAGCGCGCCAAATTAGTGCAGCAAATTAACAGCCTGAACGCGCAGGTAGGCAAAGCCAACACTATGCTCGATTCTGTTACGACCAAACAGCTGACCAGCGACGAAAAGGCCCTGACCTATATTGGCAATATCGAACAAAAGCTAACCCGCATTAATGATTATCTGAGCCGTCGCGGCTTACATGGCTTCAGTTTTAAACGGGTAAGTCCTGCCGGTAAAGACCGGGATAAAGCTGCCGAAAAATTATACTCTAATTACGATAGTTACTTAACCCGCCTGGTTAACAGCGTTGGCTTTATGCCAATGGGCTATCCCCGCATCAGCGCTTTTACTTCGTTTTTCGGATATCGCGGTAATCCGTTTGATTTTGGGAACAGCGAGTTTCATCCCGGTATCGATTTCCGCGGCAAGGTGGGCGATCCGGTAAAATGCACCGCCAGCGGCACCGTTGAGTTTGCCGGACCGGCGGGTGGCTATGGCAATTGCGTACGGATTAAGCACATCAATAATATCGAAACCCTGTACGGGCATATGTCTAAAATACTGGTGCGTCGCGGGCAGCAGGTTAGCGTTGGCGAGGTGATTGGCAAGGTAGGATCAACCGGGCGCAGCACCGGAGCGCACCTGCATTACGAGGTTAGGCAGGGTGGCAAGGCTGTTAACCCAAAAGCGTATCTGACTTTAAATTAAGCCGTAATTAATTTTTATAAACCCCTTATTAATCAGGGTTTCCGCAACGTTGTTCTACTGTTAATTATGTATTAAATTAACATAAAACCCCTGGGAATATTAGGATGTTTGGAACGTGTTTACCTATATTGCGGGTTCTAAACTTTTGCAATTTAAACTAATGAAGTTAAAAAGGACAGATGTTAGTACCATCATGATTTTGAGCAAAAATCAGCAGGGTACTAAAACCATTCAAATTAAAACCAAGCATATCAGCCGTTTTAAACATTACGTAGCCGGTATCGCTTTATTGGTGATCTCCCTTACCTCGGCCCTGTTTTATCTGCACGGCCAAAACCGCAAACAGGAGTCTGAAAAATTAGCTTTAATTGCCCAGATTAATAAAATGAAAGGCAGCATGGAATCTGCCGAGAATAGCGTAAAACAAACCAAAAGCGCTCAAACCTACATCCAGGCTATAGAAGGTAAACTACAAACCATTAATACTTATTTACGCAAACGCGGCTTACCCGGCTTCACCAAAAAGCAGGAAGGCGGTGGCAACAAAGCCGAAGAAGCCAAACTAAGCGATAACGAAAAATACAGCCTGTACGATGAGTACCTGGGCCGCCTGGTTAAAACCGTGGCTTATACCCCGCTGGGCTACCCAAGGGTTAGTTCATTTAGTTCGATATTTGGTTACCGCAGCGATCCGTTTAACTCGGGCGTTGCCGAATACCATCCCGGGATAGATTTTAAAGGTGATTACGGCGATCCGGTAAAATGTACTGCCAATGGCACCGTTGAGTTTGCCGGATGGGTTAACGGTTACGGCAATTGTGTACGCATACAGCATGCCAACAGTCTGGAAACGCTTTACGGTCACATGTCGAAAATATTGGTGCATGTAGGGCAAAAAGTAACTTTAGGCGATGTTGTCGGTAAGGTGGGCTCCACAGGCCGCAGTACCGGGACGCATTTACATTACGAAGTGCGCAAAAACGGCAAGCCGGTTAATCCCGTTCAGTTCCTTACCTTGGGTAATTAAGCTTTATTATGGCGATATTTAAAAATCAACCATCAAAGGAGCTTGATCAGCAGGCCATCTCTACCATCATTAGCGAAGGCTGTATTATTGATGGTAATATTAAAGCCACGGCTTTTGCCCGTATAGACGGCCAGATTAACGGTGATGTTATTGTTGACGAAGGCTTGATTTTAGGCGAAAAAGGTAGTATTAAAGGCAAAGTAAACACCCGCCAAATGGTAGTGTACGGTACCATTACCGGCAATATCGATGCAGAACAATTAGAAATTCGCAACTCAGGCCGCATTACCGGCGATATTAAAACCCAAAGCCTGCAGATAGAATCGGGCGCGGTTTATAATGGAAACCTGACTATGCCGCAGTAAATCAGTCATTACGCTGAGCTGTCATTGAGTCATTTTGCTGCGCGTCATCGGGTCATTATCCTTTTGTGGTGAGCATGAAACTGTCAATAGCTTTTACGGCATTTTCATATCTGTCATCCCCGGTGCCCGATATTGTTACGTAATTAGCGTTCAAGGCCTGTAATTCTTGGTGCCATACCTCCATAAAATGCTCGCGCTGATTTGGGAAATCGCGTAGCGGGTCATCCTGCCAGGGCAAGTCGATATTCAACAGCAGGTACAGGTCATATTTATATTTCGGCAACTCATCTAACACCACCTGCGGCGTGTAGCCAAAAAAAGCATCGCTCCATATTTTTACCGTGATGAAAGTAGTATCGCAAATGAGGATTTGATTTGCCTTCGGCGATAGCTCTTTTTCCAATGCAACCTGTCCTACAAACATGTTCACTTCATCCTCTATTGTCGGCGGACCGGTCAGCGCGGCGCAATAATCGCGCGCAAACTCAGGCACCCAAATAGTATGGTAATAATCAGCCAGGTAAGCCGACATAGTTGATTTGCCTGTTGATTCAGGACCGACGATGGCTATTTTGATAGGGGTTGTCATTTCCACCATTTACGTTTTTCCTCTGTTTTTGCTTTATTGTCTCCCATATCCATATTGTGGTAGTTTAACCATCCGTTTTTAACGTAGTAATCGCTTACGCCAAATTCGCCAGCACCGATATCCAAGCCTTTACTTTCAGGTATCCTAAAGTCACCCCAATTACATTTTTTTGACTTGTGAGTTGCATAGCTTGTCCATGCTCCTCGGACTTCATTGTTTGAGAAGCCGTCCGCGTATGCATTAATGGTATCATATAATATTGCGCCATTTTTATCAAGATACCAACTTGACTCCAATTTTCCTTTGATAAAACCGCTTCCCTTTTGTGTGCTATCCTCTTTAAAATAAATATCAGCCGTCAAATATAACTCCTTAAAGGGAGGCAGGTTCGACTCTTTAAAAAAGCTCACGGAATTAATTATGATTGTCCCGGAAAACGAGCAGATATTATTATCAACCCTGGTTTTACCAGTTACCCAATATTTGTATGGATTTACTGTGTCTTTTTTTACCGTTATATAATGAATGTAAAATCGATAAAAATCGCTACCGATATATCCAAGTGGTTCCGGAAAATCAATAGGCGGGGTTTTCTCGCCAATCATCTTTAATTTGTCTGCTCGCCAAAGCTTGCTAAAATCCAGACCTTTTGCCTGCGAATAAAAATCCCCTTGTATAGTAGATTTTTGCCCCATAGTAAAAACGGGGAACAGACAAAAAAGGATTATTTTAATGATGCGTTTCATTTATGATAAAGATAAATTTTTGACTCAAGACTTTTGACTTAACAAAGCCACTTCTTCCCCCACCAAACTGCCCATAGCCACACCCATGCCATTACATCGCACAGCGCAAAAAACATTTGGCTGTATCTCTTTGATGATCGGTGCAATGTTTTCCCCGAACCCCATAATGCCGCTCCACCAATAATCCGGTTCGACTAAATAGTCTGGCGTTATAATCTCGTTTAAATATTTTAACAGTTGATTTTTCACGGCATCGGTGTGACCAAAATCTGTTGTCTCTTCCGCCTTAAAATCCAGATTCCGTCCGCCGCCGAAGAGGATGCGGTTATCGATATTTCTAAAATAATAATAGCCCAGGTTAAAATGATAGGTGCCTTTTAATTTAAGATTGGGGATGGGCTTGGTAACCAACACCTGCCCGCGACCGGGGATTACATCCAGCTCAGGAAACAACTGTTTGGCAAAAGCGTTGGTAGCCAAAATCACTTTCCCGGCTTTAAAATTGCCTTGGTTGGTTTGAATAGTATTGCTTCCGTTCTCATTCTCTATGCCAGAAACCTCGCAATTATTCAGTACAATAGTATCAGTTTGATAAACCTTGTGCAGCAGTGTCCGCATCATGTGCCCGGTATGGATCTGCCCTTCAAACGGGGTATAAATGATATTCCGCACACCTTTAAAGCCAAATTCCGCTATTCGCTCATCCGCGACAGCGTAAACATTTTTATGACCGATGCTGGGTTGTAGCAGCTTGTTCAGGTAATCTATTTGGCCCATGCAATCGTCCGCGTGATCAACTTCGCTATCCATAAAAAGCTCGTGCCCGCCGTATTGATGATAGCGGATATTTTCATCGCCCAGGTTTTGGCGCAGGCGTTGCAGGCCCCGCCATTTGTAATCAACGAGTTTCATCGCTTCTTCCGGCGATGACCGGCGGATGCTCTCCAATTGTTCGGATGCCGTCCCAAAACAGGCAAAACCCGCGTTCTTAGTGCTGGCGCCGCTGGGTAAAAAGCCACGCTCTAACACCAGCACATTCAAATCGGGCTGTTCTTTCTTTAACGTCAACGCCGCACTTAAACCCACCAAACCACTGCCGATGATAATTACATCGGCCTGCCCGGTAAAAGCGGTTTGTTCCCAGTAGCTGAATGTGTTCATAGTTACCCTTCTCTAATCTCCCCAAAGGGGAGAGGATTTGACTGCACGAATTTAAACATTTTATTCCTCCCCCTTTTGGGGAGGTTAGGAGGGGTGGTAAATTATCCTTATATTCAGCCATCACACTATTCCATCGTCAATGAAACAATATCTTACCCTCGCACTTTTCGCTGTTTCGGCAAGCGCGTTTGCCCAGCAGAAAACCATATCCGGCTTCACGGCGGCAACTGTTGATAAACAAATAGCTTTAGAGCAGCAGTTTGATAAGGCCGTAAGTTCGCAGCGCATTGGCGCAAATGTTAAACAATTATCGGCTTATCCGCATCATATCGGTTCGGCGGGTGGCAAGGCTGTGGCCGATGCTATTCTGGCTAAATATAAAAGCTATGGCTTAGATGCGCATATCGAAACCTATACCGTGCTGTTCCCAACGCCCAAAGTGCGGGTGCTGGAATTAACGTCGCCCACCAAATTTACCGCCCTATTAAAAGAACCTGCTTTAAAGGCCGATGCAACATCGGGCCAGTTAGGGCAGTTGCCAACCTATAATGCCTGGAGCGCTGACGGCGATGTTACAGGTTCGCTGGTTTTTGTAAACTACGGTTTGCCCGATGATTATGATCGGTTGGAGAAAATGGGCATTGACGTAAAAGGCAAAATAGTGATTGCCAAATACGGCCGCTCGTGGCGGGGAATTAAACCCAAAGTGGCTTATGAACACGGGGCCATCGGCTGCATTATTTACAGCGACCCTAAAGATGATGGCTATACCGCCGGCGATGTATATCCTAAAGGACCATTTAAAAACGAATACGGCGTGCAGCGCGGTTCGGTGATGGACATGGTACTTTACCCCGGCGATCCGCTGACACCCGGCATTGGCTCAACTAAAGATGCCAAACGTTTGGACCGCAAAGATGCCACGACCATATTAAAGATTCCGGTATTGCCAATCGGTTATCACGATGCTCAGCACTTATTAGCTGCTTTGGACGGCCCTGTTGCACCCGACGATTGGCGCGGAAGCCTGCCTATTACCTACCATATTGGCCCGGGTAAGGCTAAAGTGCATTTAAAATTACAGTTCGATTGGAAACAGGTGCCTGCTTACGATGTGATAGCCATGATTAAAGGCAGCCAATACCCCGATGAATGGGTTATGCGCGGCAATCACCACGATGCCTGGGTAAACGGAGCAGCGGACCCGATTAGCGGGCAATCAATCATGCTGGAAGAGGCCAAAGCCCTGGGCGATCTGTTAAAAACCGGCTGGCGGCCAAAACGCAGCATTGTATTCTGCTCGTGGGATGGCGAGGAGCCGGGCCTGATGGGTTCGACCGAGTACGTAGAAGATCATGCCAAAGAGTTACAGCAAAAAGCAGTAGTTTATATTAATACCGATGATACCGGTCGCGGGTATTTGGGCGTTGGCGGATCGCATGCTTTGGAGGGTTATATGAATGAGATCACCCTTGATGTTACTGACCCTGAAACGAAAGTGAGTTTGTTTAAGCGTAATCAGGCACGGGAGGCTACCGCTGCAACCACCGTTAAAGCAAAGAAGGAAGCATTAGACAGAAGATTCGCCCATATCGGCGCACTGGGTTCGGGGTCTGATTATTCGCCGTTCTTTCAGCATTTGGGGATCCCATCACTTAACCTTGGTTTTGGCGGCGAAGATGCCGGTGGCGACTATCACTCTATTTACGATAGTTATGATGATTACACCCGTTTTAAAGATAAAGGATTCGTTTACGGCGCAACACTGGCATCAGTAGCCGGGCGAGCAACCTTGCGCATGGCTAATGCCGACTTGCTGCCTTTTGATTTCCGCAGCCTGCACAGCACTATTGCTAAATATGTTACTGAGCTAAGCGACTTAAACACACAAATGCGCGAAGCCACAGCGACTGAAAACCTGTTGATTAAAAATGACAGCTACGCTTTAGCTATGGACCCGACCAAAAAAACAGCCCTACCCGTAGCTAAAGCCGAAGTGCCAAATCTTGATTTTAAACCGTTAATAGCGGCGTTGGATTCTTTAAAAAGTGTCGCAGATAAATTACCATCCGTTTGGAATAAAGCCTCGCTGACGGATGCTGATCGTGAACGATTTAACAAAGCCCTTTACCAGGCCGAGCAGCAATTGCTTAACCCTGAAGGCCTGCCCCGCCGCGATTGGTACAAGCACACTATTTACGCGCCCGGCTTTTATACCGGCTACGGCGTAAAAACCATCCCCGGCGTCCGTGAAGCCATAGAGCAACGCAACTGGACCGAAGCGCAACAGCAAATTGGTATAACGGCCAAGTATATTTTGCAGCTGGCTGGTTATTTGAATAAGGCGATGATGTAAGTCGCATTCTTTTAAACCCAATTGTCATTTCGACCATCGGGAGAAATCTTATAAAAGCGACAAGCGTCGTCGCAAATGTTTCAAGTACAAGATTTCTCCTGATGGTCGAAATGACAAAATATATATTCCCCTACATCACCATCCCATCCATCATTTTCAAGGTATGTTTCTTACTCATCTTCATCAACAATGGGCTTACCCTTAAATAAACTTCGAAACCAATTGGAGCCGTCCCGTAAAGCGATCTTAGCGCCGTCGGCGAAAAATCGGCTGTGGCTTGCAAGCCGGCGCGCAGATCGGTGTTTTTAAAGGTGGTAAGGATGCGGCTGGTGCCGATGGTTAGGGCGTTGATATTGAAGTTAGGGTTTGTGGGGTAAAGCGTGTGCAGATCTAATTCATCAGCATCTTTACGCACAAATTCGTACCGGCCGTAAATTGCTGTTTTTGATAATTGCAGCGTAGTTTCCAGCAAAGCCGATGGTAACGTTTTACCATTATCCGAATTATGGTTTTGCCCGTAAACCAGAGTGGTAGCTACATAACTATCCTCGCTCAACATTTTGGTGTGAATGGCCGACGCGGTGAACCGGTCTACATTCTCTTGCGGTTCCAAATCTTCGGGACTGTGGATCCAGCCGTTGGATACCTGCAAGGCCCACTCTTTTGATGGGTTATAGGATAATCTGACCGAATAAGAATCAAAGCGCATGGCATCAAAATCATAACGATGCTCATCCGGCTCGCGGCCGGTGAATACGGAGCCTTCCAGTTTTACATTTTTATAGCGAAAGCCCAGCGTACTGGTGCCGAAAGTGATATGTGTAGCATCAGCATAATGGTGGGTAAGCGGTGCATCCGGATTGTTCATCGCCGAAAGGCGGTGCATAAATACAGGCGGACCTAAGGCTGGCTCGCCGGGGTATCCGAAGGAGATATAGGCGTCGGCATCCTTGGCGATGTGCTGGGCATAACTAACGCTTAGCTCGGCAATCAAATCGTGAGGGTGTTGTTTGTCTACCAGCTTATTGCCCTTGTACGATTCGCCGGTTTGGTAAAGCAGCGGGTAGCCGCCACCACCAACCGTAAACGGATCAAGCGAGATCATCGCGTTAACGCCGAACAATCCGTTTTTACCGATCTTCCGTTGACTCATTCCCATCAGCATATTCGGCGCATCAAACCGGTTACCGCCACGACTGCCTGATTTAAAAACATCCTGCATGTTATAACGGGCAAACACATTGCCATGGATCATCGTCATCCATTTTTTTCCATGAATCATATAAGCATACATCGGACTTTCATCAGGCACCCATGATGTTCCCGAGCCGTCGCGGTTCATGGGTAAATCGGTCGAATACTGGCTGCTCGTCATCATCATTTGATGTTTAGCCGTATCTTTTTTGATCTCCATGCCGGCCATTCCTTTATGTTTGGAGTGGTCCATAGGCTTGCCGGCGGGCATAGTCATTTTGGTATGATCCATCTCCTGCGCACGGGCAGCCCCGATAACCGACAGGATGATGAGGGAGAACAAATATTTTTTCATAGTAGTGGTCGTTTAAAAAATGTTGAACAAATTATATTCCAGCCGAAGCAGGAACATGTTTTTACTGTTGCGGGTCATATCGATGTAAAGCGGGGTCCGGTACCCGGCATCCACGCGGAACACGCTGTTAAAAATGAATTGTACGGCCGGTGCAGCATCCAGATAGCTTTGTCCGTACCCGGGATTACTTTTGCCCAGCAACTCCACATACAAATTCACATTAACCTGATCGTAATCTTTATAGGTTTTAGGAAACAGCAGGTACCCGGCAGAAAGGGAATAAGCCACCGCGTCTTTCGCCTGGCCAAACGGCAACACATAACCGCCGCGGTTATCAAAAGCTCGGAGATAACTTGCCGAACCGGAGATGGCCAGTTTATGAATCAGTTGGGTAAAGATCACGCCGCTTTGCAGGCCCGAATTATCGCCTTCTAACGAGATTTCCTGGTTGATGATTGGGTTGCTGATACTGGAAATCTTCCCAAACACCGCCCCTCGAAAGTGCCGTTGAACGCTATCCACAGAAAGGAACCGATATTTGGCATAGGCGCTCCCCCCCTCAAAGTGTTGGTTCGGGGTGTTGAAATCAGAAGCATAACCAGCCGCGTGCAGCATCAGGTTTTTGCTGGCGCCGTACATCACCTCTAAGGTGTTTCGGTATTTAAGTCCGTCGTTTTTATACGACTGATTTTCCACCCGGATGCCGAAAGAGCGAGTAGCCATATTGCTGGCCGGTTCGGTATTTACATACAACTCCTGCGCATACAGCAGTTTCGCCGGGACTATCAGCCCCAGCAAAACAATTAATCGCTTTATCATAAAAGCTTAAATAGTCACCCGGTAAAGTTTGCCGTTTTTAGCGTCGGCAGTTTGCGTGGCGTATTTTTTATAAACCGATGCTGGGGCAAAACCTTTATCCACTACGGTAAGAGTTGCAGGTCCGGCTGGAGCTTTCTCTGCGCCATCAACCACCAAAAAGGTATCGCCGGCATAACTAAAGCTGTTGCCGTTTATTTTTTGATTGCTAAAGTTAAACGTGGCTTTCAGATTATTTACCGAGAAGCCGGCATTTTGTACTTTTTTGCTGATTTGCTCCAGGTTTACAGGGGCGTCGGCTTTAAAGCTGATCACAAAAACGTTGCGGTTTAAATCTGGCTTTACATCGCCGATGAAGCTGAGCGTACGCAGGGCTTTTTCAGTGGCTTTGCTGCACATAGAGCAGGTTAAGCCGCTAACTTGTAATTCGGCTTTGGTGAATTGGGCTTTTGCGCTGCCAATAGTTAAGGCCAGCAGCAGGATAGATATTTTCAGGAATTTCATAATCGTATCGAATAATTAAATTGTTAAAACAGGCCGAACGGACAAAGCCGTTAAACCGATAATTGAACAGGAATAATTATCGAAAGATCAGATACGGTAAGTACAGTTTTTGATGTAGACAGGGGTGCCTCCGGTTGGGTCGGGCGGGCCACGGGTTACCTTAGGCTCTTCGTCCGTGCTTTGCAACGACGGCATAAAATCCGCAATCAGCTTCGGCAAATCGAAATCAAGCAGCTTGGCGGCGAAAGATGTAGTGGGTTGTGCTTTATGCGCGTCCTTCACCTTCACCTCGAAATGCTTATCGTGACAGCATTTCATTTTTACCGGGCTGCATTTTTTTGCCTGGGCATTTATTTGTACCGAAGCCAGGTACTTGCCGCAGTAATGCATATTAACCGCAAAGCCTGATGCCGTAATTAGGTACAGCAACAAAATGGTTAATACGCTTACTTTCTTAAACATGCAACAAAGGTAATGGGTGTGATGCTGATATCCAAACGAAATGGCTTCGGCGATATTGTAATTGGTGCTGGGAATTTGTTAAAGGTGATTTGGGCGCATGCCCGTTCTCGTCTGGCTTCGGTTTATAACCGAAGCCTACTGATGTGGAAAGTCTGTGACTTTCCTGCAACCGAAGTTACAGACTTCTATCATCTTAAGGCTTCGGTTATAAACCGAAGCCAGGCGAAGAACCGAAGCCAGACTACAATTGGGCGATTAGCCCTGCTTCCTATAAACCCTCCGCCAATCTATATACCCGTACGCCGCTACAATAATGTAGATCACAAACATAAAGGCAAAGGCTTCCAGGTGTTTCATACCGTAAATAACTACGTAAATGATATCTACAAAAACCCAGATCAGCCAATTCTCTAACACCTTTCGGGCCATCAGTACCTGGGCCGAGAGACTTACCACCGTGCAAAAACTATCTAAATAAGGATAAGCCGGTGGCTGATAATGTAGCGCCGCAGAAAAATGGATCAGCGTAAAACCCAGCGCCGGGCTAATGGTAGCAACCGCAAAGAGAGTCCATAAAATTTGCTGGCGCGATATTTTTATAACCGGCCGTTTATCTTCCTCGCCTTTCTTTTTCGACCAGATGTACCAGCCATAAATATTGATGATCGTTAGATAGGTGTATTGCAGCATATCGGCGTAAAAGCCGGTTTTAGCCATTATGTAGACGGTAAGCACCGTACTGATGATTGCGACCGGCCAGTTCCAGATACTATTGATGGCCGCCAATATTACGCAGGCCAAACCGGTAATTACCGCAATAATTTCCAGCCAGCTAAGCTGGTGCCAGTATTCCTGAAGGGCATGGAGAAGTTGCTGCATAGATGATTGACCGAAAATAGTGATTATGTTGTTAAAATATGAGGGATAATGCTATACATCGTTTGTTTTAGCTATGCTTCTCCATCCGGCAGCAAACCGCTTCCGGGTGAAATCGGGCAGAACATGAAGGCCCGTGCGGGGGAAAGGGCATTGGCTTCGATCTGAGGCGTAGGCTTGTGGGTGCGTAGCGGGGATCGAAGGCGCCGCCCTGTGGTTCTGCCCGATTTGCAGGGCAAAGGCTAAGTGCGGCAAGGAAGCATTTTGCTGTCTTGATTTTTGGTTCTTTTCATCAAGGAAAAGAACGGCATGTGACATTCAGGAATAAAAGGCAAAAAAAACGCCGCCCGACTAATTAGTCGGGCGGCGTTTCAAAATTCACACACTCAAAAAAATTATCTCAACTGGAAGTTGTTGGTGAACAAGCTACCATCCGGGTTAATGCCCGACAGGGTTAATAAACCACGGCGTTTGCTGGCATCTAATGCTTTATCAATATCATCAATGCTGTTTACCATGGTACGGTTAACCGCGGTAATGATAGAACCTTTAGCCACACCCAAATCATCAAACATACCGCCTTCGGCTACATCGGTAACTATTAAACCCGATTGAATATGGTGTTTGCTCTTCTCGTCAGCGGTTAACGGTTTAAACGACGCACCCATCTTTTTAAACAGATCGGCATTACTGGTTGAAGCTATCGCGGTAGCATCGCCTGCGTTATCTTTCAGGGTTACCAAAAAGGTTTTTTCGGCACCGTTACGGGTGGCAGTTAACTTCACTTTATCGCCCGGCTGTAAACGGCCAACGTGCTCGGTTAAGTCAGATGAGGTAGCGATCAGGTTACCATCAACTTTAGTGATGATATCACCTTCCTGGATACCCGCTGCGGCTGCGCCACTGCTCGGAACAACGCTGCCCACTTTTAAACCAAGGTGAATATCGCCGTCAACGTCCGATCCGCTCAGATCGTTATACTGGATACCTAAGTACCCGCGTTTAACCACGCCATATTGTTTAATATCGTTCAGTACTTTTTTAGCCAGGTTTACAGGCACTGCAAAACCATACCCTTCGTACGATCCGGTGTGCGATGCAATGGCCGAGTTGATACCAATCAGTTCGCCTTTGGTGTTTACCAATGCGCCACCGCTATTACCCGGGTTAATGGCTGCATCAGTTTGAATGAACGACTCGATAGCAGCATTTGGCTTAGCTACCTTAGGTTGGTTACGTGATGGTTGGAACGGGTTAGCATCTTCCTCATCATCCTGACGGTTCAGAATTCCGATACCACGGCCTTTTGCGCTAACAATACCCGCAGTAACGGTTGATGTTAGGTTGAAAGGGTTACCAACGGCTAACACCCACTCGCCTACCTTAACATCATCGCTATTACCTAATTTTACAATAGGCAGGTTGGTGGCGCTAACTTTAATTAATGCCAGATCGGTGTTAGGGTCTTTACCAATTACTTTGGCGGTTAAAATACGGTGATCGTTAGTGGTCACTTTAATATCAACAGCCTTATCAACCACGTGGTTGTTAGTAACAATGTAACCATCGGGAGAGATGATCACACCTGAACCTGATGCCTGCGGAGCACGTTGTTGCTGGCGTTGACCGCTACGTGGCGCACGCCCGCCGAATAAACGCTCGAACATGTCTTCGGCGCCGCTGTTATCGTCGGATGCTGCGTAAGTGGTTTTGATATAAACCACCGCAGGGGTTACCGCTGCAGCAGCCGCAGTAAAATCAAGCTCGCCGGCCGATGAGGTAATATTGGGGTTGATTGGGTTATTGGTGAAGTATACTTTTTGTTTGTCTTCAAAACTTAGTCCGTCGTTGTACTTAGTCTCAATAGCTTTATAGCCACCTATGGCTATGGCTCCGCCGACAAATGCGGTTAATAGGGTTAAACCAAACTTTTTCATATTATTAATCACTTTTCTTTTACGTAGTTTAAATAGGTTTAAAAACTTGAAATCAAATTTAATACCAATAAGACTACATCGTCAACAGATAGTTAATGGGATTTTTGTTAAAAAATGTTAAAACAACAATTCATTGTCATTTCCATGTGTTGCAGCGCTTTGTAATAGTACAAACGCGAATAATTACTTAATATTGAACCGTGAAAACAATATTTTATAAATACCAGGGTGCCGGCAACGATTTTATTTTGATAGACAATCGCAATTTAGCAATTGATCATCATAATCCTGCTATGATTGCCCGCCTGTGCGATCGTCGTTTCGGTATCGGCGGCGACGGTATTATGTTTTTGCAAAACAAAGAAGGCTTTGATTTTGAGATGGTTTATTACAATGCCGACGGTCAGCCAAGCAGTATGTGCGGCAATGGCGGGCGCTGTATTGTAGCCTTCGCCAAGTTTTTGGATGTAATAGATACACAAACTGAATTTTTGGCGGTCGACGGCCCACATTCTGCCAAAATTTCAGAAAGCGGCGATTGGGTAAGTCTGCACATGATTGATGTGGATACGGTTACCACAGATGCTGATGCTTACGTGTTAAACACCGGATCGCCCCACTATGTAACCTTAACCGAAGGCCTGGAAGCCAAAGATGTATATGCCGATGGTTACGCTATCCGCAACAATGCTACTTATAAAGAAAAAGGCATCAACGTAAACTTTGTAGAGCCCGCCGCCGAAGGTTATTTTGTGCGCACCTTTGAGCGTGGTGTTGAAGATGAAACCTATGCCTGTGGTACTGGTGTAACAGCCGTTGCTTTAGCTATGGCTAAACATAATAACCAAACCGGTGCCATCACTACACCTGTACGTGTGTTAGGCGGCGATTTAAATATCCGCTTTAATTACGATGGTGCGCTTTTCAGCGATATTTATTTAGAAGGCCCGGCTAAGCAGGTGTTTAGCGGAGAAGTGGAGATAGGTACAGCTTAATTTAACCACAAAGGACACAGAGGGAGAAAGCACAAAGAACACAAAGCTTTTGTTCCGTATAGATCACCAGCTCAACCTTTGTGTTCTCTGTGCTCACCGTTTTTGCAAATCTCTGTGTTCTTTGTGGTTAAATAAAACGTCTTATGAAAACCCTCAAACAAACCATATCACAAATTCTCAAAATAAAGGATACCCCGTCGCCCGAACTCGACGAGCTGATCTGGAAGTTTATTTGCTACCCACCTAAAATGCCCTTGCGGGCCCACCAGGAGCAGTTGCTTGCGCAAGCAGAGAAATTTAGCTTCACTGTTAACGACCCTTATTTTACCCACAGTGACTTAACCTGCAACGGTTTTATTTGGGGCAACGGCTCGCGCACCATTATGATCACCCATGGCTGGGGATCAAAAGCTGCTGATTTTAGCGACTTACTTAATGCCTTGCTTACGGTGGATGATGTACGGATCATCAGCTGGGATGCGCCGGCTAACGGTAGTTCGGAAGGCGAATTATCTAATCTTTTACTTTTTGTACAGGCTATTAAAACAGTAATTAATAAATACGGCCAACCGGATGTGCTGATCGGCCATTCTATTGGGGCGATGGCCAATGTAGTTGCATTAAACGATTTGAAGTTTTTGCCTTCGTTATTAATCAGCATAACCCCGCTCATTCGCCTGCGGGAAAATTTTGAAGCCAGTATGACCTCAGTAGAAATTCCGGAAGTTTCACAAAAGGAATTTCTGCGAAGCTTTGAAGAAAGATACGGCTTCCCGCCGGATGTTTTTAATGTAGACGATGTTTATAAATTCGGTCCGGAACTGAACCATTGGCTGGCTTATGATAAGCAGGATCTGATTTCGCCTCACATCTACAAGGAACATTTCCTGACAGCCCACCCCGAAATTAAAACCTTGCAATGTGATGGAGCCGGGCACGACAGGATCATTAAATCGGAAACGATGATTGATGGATTAGTAGCGGTTGTTAAACAGGTTTTGAAATAAGCGGCTGCGATGCTCGCCGGTTAATCAACTCTACCACAATCAAATTAGGCACCCAGCTTAAAAAGGAAATAATAAGGTAATTGTATTGAAAATCGACGCCGTTACCCAGCACATGGCACAGCCAAATGTATAACCTCAGCATAACAGCGGCAAAAGCTAAAGCGTAACTGCGGCGCATCATTTTTACGTGGGCATCCACATTCCCTTTTTTAATGAAGATCCAGGCCGAAGCCGTGCAGATGATCCAAAGTGTATTCTGGATTAAAAACGATGCGATTACACCCGGACCACGATGGATAAACAACGTCATTACATAAGCGCCAGGCGATGCAAAGAAGAGAACTCCGACTACATATATCTTACCCAATATTTTGTGAAGCTCCCTGTTAAATTGACGAATTGGTATAAATTGAAAAAGCCCGATTATCAAAATTATACTGCTGCCAAAAATATGGCAGTAAAATGCCGGCAAATACCACCCTGTTTCTATCGCTTCTTGTTTTAGGCGCAAAAATCCAATGTCTGCCCTGAAGGACAGGTACATTTTAGTACCAACACAAAGAAACGCGACCCAGAATAAGGCGACTATGAAAATCAACCACTTCCCGATAATCTTCAACACCCTCATTTGGCTGCCAGTACTTTGGGTTTAGCGGTTTGCTGCTGTAGTTTTTTATTAATGAAGGCGATGTTGTATTTATCTATCACGGTAAGCGAATCGTCTACGTTATCGTTAAGTGGTGCTTTATCGCCGTAATTAAACTGGTACATGAAAGCAGTAGCCCAAAACGGATCTTTAAACTTATAGCGGTACTCGCCATAAATTTCGTTCTTCATAAAGGATAGCATCTCCTTATTTACTTTCGTGCTACCCGGTTTTTCGTAAAACTCGTACCGGTCGTTTAAGTAGCTGTCGTCCATTTTTACGTATTTGGTAAAACTGAAAATACGGCCCGCCTTAGGCTCGGCTAATTTATCGTTTTTGGCAAGCAGGTAATGGTAGCCCGGCCCACCGCTCACAATCGAACTATCGTGCAGCGTTACCGAGAAAACAGAACCCACTTTTATCTCGTACAAACTATCACTGATAGCCCTTAACTCACTGCGGTATTTCCCTTCCATATCGCTACCTATACCCTCCGTTTCGCCTAAATCTGTTTGAATATCGGCACCGTAAACCCTGTTTTTGTTTTTATTAACTACCAGTACATTTTTATGCTGATAAAGCCCTTCTCGACCGCCCAAATAGTGATCGGTAATAGAATAAAATACAGACGATAGCCAGCCCTCAACATCGGTTTTACCCTCAAATTTCAGGGTGTATAGTTCACTGGCATCTTCATACTCCACATTACGGCGTAAGGGGTTTTTAAAGTTCTGTTGAAAAGGCATTAAATGCCAGTCAACCAGGTACGATGGCGGGAAATACACACTCTCTGGGTTCTCCCTCGAGTTACATTCCGTTACGTTTTTCATCACGGTTTCCTTCAGGTCGAATGATTTGCCGTAGGCCTGAATTTTAGGAAGAATCTCCGCGATTTTAACATCCGTCTTCTCAGATAAGGTCAGATCTTTTTTCAGCCAGAAGTAGTCATCGCCTTTGCGCAAAAGGGCCAGGTTATCTGTTTCATTCATCGGCAAAATCTCATCATACTCTACCGGTAGCACGTTTTGTCCGCTCAGGTTATAAAATCCGCGTTTGCGGGTTTTTTCAACTTCAACAAGATCAGGGAACGTGGCTCCGATATTATGCACGATATCAAACTCAACCGGGATAATCTCTTTCTGATCCGGATCAACCATCCCCATTTTATAGGTGAACGTGGTATCCCTTGCGCCAATCAATACTAAATCTGCATTTAGTTTTCCCTTCACTACAAAATAATACACTTTATCGCCAATATGCTGAAACCAGGGAATGCTGTCATATTTCCCTTTCAGGCCTTCGGCGGTTTTAAAGGCGGCGAGGGTGGTTGGGTCGTAGATATCTTTATCGGTCAGGGTAGATTGACGGACCAGATTTTCGTAAAACACGTAGTCGGACGAGAACTTAGTCGCCTCCACATCTATAACTTTATACTTGCCGTCTTTTCCTTTTCTGATTTTGAAAGCCAGGCGGCTTGCCTGATCTTCTATGCTGTCGCGGCTAAACTTAACCGGGAATGCAACTTTGGTAATGCCCTTGCCAACGGAGGTCAGCGTATCGTTTTCGGCGTTCAGGTCCACCTTAAATATTGGTTTGCTGTTTTTATCAACCCCGCTCAGGTTACAAAGCAGTTTGACCAGATGCACCACGGCCGATTTTTTTTTCGGCATATCAAAGTTCTTCAGCAGGTCTTCGGCTTGCTGCCCTTTTATTTGCAGGCTGATCAGACTTAAAAAGCTTTTGATCCCATCCTGATCATCTACCTTATGGCCACAGTTAGAAAACAGGGATACAGCCAACATACAGATGGCCGTTAATTTTAATAAGGGGTTGGTTCTCATAATTAGCTCTAAAAATAGTGCTTTCAGTGTTAATTCCAAATGAAATTAAAGCGGCAGGGTTTCTGTATCAGCAGCTTAGCGGTAATAGGATTTCTCTATACCGCATCAACTCTTTCAATGTTAAAAACGCAACAAAAAGCGTATTTTTGTAACAAATAATAAAACAACTATTTAAAAACATATCATTATGCTAACCGTAGGACAGAAATTCCCTTCTTTTGCTAAAACCGCTGTAGTAAGCCTTGAAAAAGGTAAAGAGTTTGAAACATTAACTTCAGAGTATTTGATGAACGATGATAACGTTTGGACCGTAATGTTTTGGTGGCCAAAAGATTTCACTTTTGTTTGCCCTACCGAAATTGCCGAGTTCAACAAAAACTTTACCGAATTCCGTGACCGCGATGCCCGTTTGATCGGTGCTTCTACCGATTCTGAATTCGTTCACGCTGCCTGGAGAAGAGATCACGCTGATTTGCGCGACTTGAAATTCCCGATGTTGGCCGATACTTCAAAATCATTAGCTGAAGACTTAGGTATTTTAGAGCCGACCGAAAAAATTGCTTACCGTGCTACCTTCATCATCGACCCTACCGGTGTTATCCGTTGGGTTTGCGTTAACGACCTGAGCGTTGGCCGTAACGTTGCCGAAGTTTTACGTGTATTAGACGGCTTACAAACCGACGAGCTTTGCCCTTGCAACTGGGAAAAAGGTCAGGAAACTTTAACTGCGTAAGCTGCCCCACCCAAACCCTCCCCTGAAGGGGAGGGCTTCAAAACTATTATTAATAATTCATTGCATTAACAATAAACAGGCGATCAAGGTCGCCTGTTTGATTTTCAAAAGTCTCCCCCTTCAGGGGGAGATTTAGAGGGGGCTTTATGAACGAATCTACAGAAATCATATCCGAAATTTTAAGCGCCATTGGCGTTGATACCGCTTACCGTACCGAAAGCCTTACCCTGCTGGAAAAAGGCGAATCGCGCTATCTGCGGGATTTTAAGCTGAATTTTAACAGCACGCTAACTTCGGCCCATTTAAGCAATAAAGAGTGCGCCTTGCTGGGGTTAAGTACCGCCATCAACAACAATAACCTGGTGCTTACCCAATACTTTACCCGCTATTCCGAAGAGCAGGAAGCCACCGCCGCCGAGATTGCCGAAGCTGCCGGTTGTGCATCTTTATTGGCGGCCAACAATGTTTTTTACCGTTTCCGCCATTTTAGACAGAAAGAAAAGTACACGCAGATCCCTGCCCGTATCCGTATGCAAATAATGGGTAAACCTGTAACTGGTAAAGAGTTTTTTGAATTGATGAGTCTGGCCATATCTGCCGTTAACGGCTGCGAAATGTGCGTAAACGCCCACGAAGATTCCCTGATTAAAATGGCCACTACCGAAGAGCGCATCTTCGATGCCGTACGCATTGCATCGCTGGTAACCGCTACCGGGAAGATTATTTTTTAAGGGATTAGGAACAGCAAAGAGTAAAACGGCGGGCAATTCCCTCCTTGGGGAGGGTGCGTTTGCCCCATGTTGTGGCAGGGAGGGGTTTTTGCCGTGATGCAAACAAACAAAACCCCTCCCTGCAGCCGCACTTTCCAGCACACCCCTCCCCAAGGAGGGAATTGTAAAACGCCCCTCTCAAAAGGGAAATTTAGTGCACTACTTCGCTGTCAAAACATAAATAGGCTTGTCGTCATCCGGCAGGCCTTTTTTATTGTAGGCAATCATAATACGATAGATACTGCCCTTATCAATCTTACTAAACTCCTTACGCGATACCACCTTCCCTTCTACCCCTTCGCGGCGGTAAACCACCCGGTAGTTTTTATGATCGCCGGCGGCTAATACGCTCACTAACGAATCTACACTATGCTTGTCCGAAAATACGACCGTACGTTTAGCATCAAAATTAACATCGCTATTATAAGCCACAATATTGATAGTATCGCCAGGCGGCAACGACATGGTTTGTGCCTGGCTTTGGCCGAAGCTGAACGTTAAAACAACAATTGCAGCGGCCGATATTTGATGGAATGCTTTCATAAGCTGTTTACTTTATCTGCTTTAATAACCATTTAAACTTTAATTGTGTTCGGTAAATAAGCGTTTTTTAAATTGCAGCCCTTATTTTTATCCGATGAGAAAAACTTACGTGATTAGCGGGGCCGGGAGCGGCATCGGGCAGGCCATAGCGGTTAAGCTGGCCGGCGACGGGCACAACTGTATTTTGTTGGGTCGCGATGAGGCTAAACTGAACCAAACGTTTAAACTTTTACCCAAAGGCCGCTGCATGGTTTTGGGCGCCGATGTGCGCGATATTGAAAGTCTGCAAGACGCCGCCGAACAACTGGAAGATACCGAACTTAACGGATTGGTAGCAAATGCCGGCATAGGCGGCGAAAACCAATGGGGCGAAGCCGACCGCTGGGATGACATCATCGGCACCAATTTAACAGGTACTTATAATTTTGTAAACACGTTTTTGCCTAACCTCAGGCTGGCCGAAGGCGATAAGCATATCCTGATCACCTCGTCGGTATTAGCTCGTTTGGGGGTAGCCAACTATTCGGCCTATTGCGCATCTAAAGCAGGGTTGCTGGGCTTGATGCGTTCGTGGGCGGTACAGTTTGCTCCGGAGCAAATTTTGGTGAATGCCATTTGCCCTGGCTGGGTAGATACTGAGATGTCGCAAACCGGGATGCAGGGTATTGCCGATGGCATAGGCATTACTAAAGATGAGTTTTACGATATTGCCATGCAAAGCGTACCTTTAAAACGCATGAGCCGCCCCGATGAAATTGCCGGTTTGGTTGCCTACCTGCTTAGTCAGGGTGCTATGACAGGCCAAACTATTGATATGAACGGCGGAGCCATAATGAACAGTTAAAACCGATATGAGAATTTATAAAATTATAATGCTGGGATGCTGTATTGCTGCCATAGCAGCCTGCAAAAGTAAGCCAACCCAAAGCAATCAAACCCAGGCCCAAGCACCGGCAGGCGGCGCTACGGTAGAAATTCAGCAGGGCGCTCCCTTAAACCCCGCCGACTGGCAATGCTACAACGTACAAACTGAAAAGGTATGTGTACCCAAAACCTGGCACGTGGTAGATCAAAATCAGTTTCTTTTATTAGCCGATTTAAATACCCTAAGCAAAGGCGCCTATTTTGTGGTGTTAAAAAACAATAAAACCATGACTGGCTACACCGTAAATAGCTATCTGAAAAAGGCTTATACCGATTTGAAAAATGATAAAGACCGCAGCTTAGCCGGATACGATGCCATCAGAACCAGCTACCCCGATAAGCAAATGGTTAGCGCACAATACCATATCGTTTCGGCAAGCGGACTGTTCCTTACCTACTCTACCGTTTTTGAGAAGGATAACGATGTGTATGAGATCGCTTTAAAAATTCGCCAGAGCGATGCTAAGTTAGTAGCCGACAGGTATAAGGAAATTATCTTTAACTTTTACAGCAAAGGCAAGCAAATGTTTACCGCACAAGACCAGATAACCGCTATTGAAAAAATTGACCTGTCGAAATTATAATATGAAAGCGATCAGAACTCTCTTATTCGGCTTAGGCATCAGCGTATTTGCCGCAGCCTGCACAGGCAACAAAAGTCAGGGGAAACAGGACAGCAGCGCCAAGTCGGATTTTGAAATAAAGCAGGGTAAGCCCCTATCGGCTAAAGACTGGACTTTTTACGATGTGGAACAGCAAAGCGTATGTATACCGGCCACCTGGGCGCCGGTAAAACAGCATCAATTTCTTTTCCTGGTCGATTTAAACAAGATTAGCCACGGCGGATATTTGATTGTGCTGAAACGCCCGAAAACCGAAAAATTTAACGCCCACATTGGCCTGAAAGAAGCTTACGAAGCGCTTAAAAAAGACAGCACCGGTATTATGACCGGCGATAACGTTTTGCAGATGTACTACCAGGATAAACAAACCTACAGCGGCGAGATCCACACCGCGGGCACCAATATGTCGTACACCAACTATATTACAGTTTTTGATAAGGATAACGAGGTATTTGAAATAGCCATGAAGATAGACGATGGCAAGGCTGCACAGTACAAGGATATCTACAAAAACATCGTATTCAATTTCTACAGCCACAATAAACTTGTATTTACCGCTGCCGATAAAATCAGCAAGGTAGAGAAAGTAAACCTGGATGATTTGTAGGAATATTAGGTTCGAGGATTAGGGGCTGTCAGCCAGGGCGTAGTCGAAGAAATGTCACCCTGAGCTTGTCGAAGGGCCCTGCAGAGAGGCCTGCCCACCACGCTTCGACTATGCTCAGCATGACACCAATTGACAAATCTGCCACCATACGCCAATAAAAAAGCCGTTCTGTAAAAACAGAGCGGCTTTTTTTTCCCAAAAATCAACAATTAAAAGTGCGTTTGTTAAAACGCGTTTAATCATAGCACTAAACTAAAAAAAATTAATTAATAATCTAAATTTTTTTCATCATTGTTGTTTTCTTTTTTTCTGTGCAAGATTTAAGTATAAATTGATATAAAACGCTGATTTTTAGACCTGTTTTTTGCCAAAATCATAATAGCTTGTTCTCGGTCTCGGCTAATAAAACGCCTGTAAAAACCGTAGCCCAACGTTAAAATCATCAATAATAAATAATCTTCCGTTCAGTACTGCTTATTCTGTTACCATCATCATCGCGCTTATCGCGGTTTATCCAGTTATGGTGGCTATCGTACCGGTAGGCATACGTCCAGATGGTTGTAACGGTTTCTAAGCCATTTGTCACTGCCGATTCATGAAACGCTATTTCATTATCAAACTGATCGTACTTGTGGCTTTGGCTGTATTTGAATTTGATGGCGCTGTTAAAGCCTTGCTCAAATATTTTACGCCCGTGCTTATCCCATTTATAGGTATAGTGTTCCATCAGCTTACCTTTCGGGTCAAAAATATTAGTTTCGATAATGTTCCCGCCAATGTTATACAAGTGCCTGATCTTTTGAGTCAGCTTTCCCGAGAGAGAATAAACGTATATCGAATCCGTTTCGCCCATTTCGTTATAGTAACCTATCTCCGTTTGCTCTCCGCCGCCTTTAGTTTCTTCTTTGCGCGTTTTATCGTTATAGGTATAAATCCTTGGTTTTGCTGATATCCAGGTATCCTTACCTTTTACATTTTGCTTTGATTTTTTAACATAGGTATAACCAAAAGGTGTATAAGTATAATCGCGTTGATAGCGCAGGCCGGTATTATCATAAACTTCCAGCTTAACAATGTTCCTGTCCGGGTTAAACAAGCAGGTTTGTTTAATCATTGGCGCCAGCGCATCGGGCGCAATAGATTTCGATACTTCTGTAAACGATTTTACCTTACCGTTCAAATTATAATGCGTCAGGTTTTCCTGTTGCAGTAACTGCGCAAGGGCTGTTTGCCGCGTAAATAAGGTTAATAGCAGTAAAACAAAAATTGACCGGCGCATTTAAAAACGTTTAGTGGTTTCGGTAATATGCGCCAGGTGGTGGTTACCGTGCCAGGCATACATGGCAACAATCTGTTTCAGCGGTGCCGTTTTACCCGTTGCCGGATGTATGTATGTACGGCTCAAATCATCCTCATTTAAACTTTCCAGCAACGCTACCAGGCGCACGTGTATCGCTTCCAGCATCTTTAATGATGGTTCAACCGGCAGTTTGTAATCGGCCAGCAGCGCAAAGCCTTGCTCATCGTAAGGCTTAATAGTTGGATTCTCTTCAGTCAGTGCCCATTTAAAGCGCAGCAGGGCGTTCATGTGGCTGTCGGGCAAATGGTGTGCTACCTGGCGCAAAGTCCAGCCACCGGTACGGTATGGGGCATCTAACTGAGCCTCGGTTAAGCCGGTTAACGCGTTGCGCACTTTGGCCGGCAGGCTGCGGATAGATTCAATCCAGGTTAAAAGATCCTGGTTGGTGTAAGATAATGGCACTTCAAACTTCCCAATTGGGTAGCGCATTTGTTCGTCGGTTAGCATATTAAAAATTTAGGGTTGGATGTTTGGTATGGAAATCGGTAGCGGCCTGGTAAATCCCTGCAACTTGCAATAGTTTGCCTTCGCCGAAAAGCTGCCCCATAAAAGTAATGCTTAGCGGGCGACCGTTTTTGGCAAAACCATTAGGCAAAACCACGCAGGGGTTTCCGGTAAGATTAGTCAGGTTTAAATTAAGATTGCCAAAAGTCGGGGTGATATACAGATCCAGACCTTTCAGTTTTTCATACCATTGCTGTATCAGCAAAGTACGGCCCCGGTTAGCTTGGATATACTCTACCGCCGGGATCAGCTGCGCTGCGCGGAAAGTATTTGGCCAGGCATTTTTTCCCTGTAATATCATGCCATCGGTTTTATGCTCCAGCACCAAATCCTGAAAGGCGGCACCGGCTTCGGCATCTAAAACAATACTCATGGAGCTGATGGGCAGTTTAGGATATTCTATCGGGATCAACTCAGCGCCCAGCTCTTTCAGTTTGATCAGCGTAAGCGAATCATTTATCTGCCCTGCCGACTTGCGCTGAAAGTCGCCTTTAGTATACCCTATTTTATAGCCTTTTAAACTTTGCCCGTTACCATTATAATTAAAGGGAGCGGCAATGGTACTTAAATCTTTAGGATCAGTGCCTTGTATGGCGTTAAAAACAATAGCCACATCTTCTACGCTGCGGGCAATGGGGCCAAGTTTATCCATGCTCCAGCTCAGGGCCATAGCGCCGTACTTACTTACCCGGCCAAACGATGGCCGCAAACCGGTATCCCCGCACTCGGTTGATGGCGATACGATAGACCCCAAAGTTTCGGATCCGATAGCAAAAGGCAAACAACCCGCGCTCACCGCCGATGCCGGGCCAGCCGACGAACCACTCGATCCACGGGTCAAATCCCAGGGGTTTTTAGTTTTACCGCCAAACCAAACATCGCCCTGCGCTAATTCGCCTAAGGTTAATTTGGCGCAAAGTATTGCACCTGTTGCCTCTAATTTACTGAACACCGTAGCATCCACATCCAAAGTTTGATCTTTAAACGGCACCGCGCCGAAGGTGGTTTTATAGCCTTTTGTCGCTAACAAATCTTTCAATCCGTAAGGGATGCCGTGCAGTACGCCTTTGTATTTGCCGGCCTTAATTTCTTCATCTGCTTTCGCTGCTTGTTTTAGCGCATAGTCTTCAGTCAGGCTAACTGTGAAAAGCAGTTTGGGATCGTATTTCTTAAGTCGCTCTAAAAAAAACTTGGTTAGATCAACGGAGGTGATCTGTTTGGTGCGGATCAGTTCGGCCAGTTGGCGGATAGTAAAAAAAGCCAGATCGTTTTTATCGGCAGGTAGTTTTACCGGCGGTATTTTGCCCAGCACAAAACCATTGGTTTTATCCTGCGGAATAAAACCAACCGGTACCGGGTTAAAATTAAGAGCAGGGACAACACTGTTGGGCAGTTTCATGGTCCGCAGTTTTTCGTAATTGCTGCCCCATTGATTCAGGTCGTTCAACATAGAATCGGCCTGTGCATCGTTGTAATCTACATTGACAATTTTAGATGCTGCCTGCACCATGGATATGGTTACGGGCACCCGCTCAAACCGCCGCATCACAAAAGCGCCTAAAACAAAACTCAAACCGCTGATTGTAAAAATTGTAATGTACTTTAGGGTAATTTTTTTCATGCTCGATATGGTTTGCCCTAATTTAGCGTTTTGATGTTGTTTATTTTGTGCTATGGTGAAAAAGTTACTGTTCCTGCTGCTGTTTACCCCTATTACCTTCGCCTTTGCGGAAACCATTAAAACCGATGTACTGGTAGTTGGCGCATCCGCCAGCGGGGTATCGGCAGCTATACAAAGCGCCCGCAGCGGAGTAAAAACCTTACTGATAGAACCCACGTCATGGCTGGGCGGCGAAATGACCAGCGGCGGTTTGTGCATTTTATCATCCAACCCAAACCTGTCATCGGGCCTGTGGGCCGAATACCGCAAACGCCTGCGTGACTTTTACAAACGCGTTCCCGGATATGATACTACCGCTAATGCTCCTTTAAAATTTGAACCCTATACTGGTGCCGCCGTATTGAAACGCATTTGCGATACCGTGCATAATCTGACCGTTAAACTCAATACCTCATACCTCACCGCTAAACGCGATAGCGGTGCCTGGTTTTTAACCGTGCAGATGAAGGACAAAGAGGTGACCATAAAGGCCAAAGTTTTGGTGGATGCCACCCCTACCGGGGATATTGCGACCATGGCCGGCGCACAAATGGTTTCGGGTTTTGATAGCAAGCAGGTTACGGGAGAAAGTTTAGCGCCCGATCAGGCTTTGCCGACTATACAGGATGTTACCTGGATTGCCGTGGTAAAGGAGTTTGAAAAGAATGCCATTTACCTGATGCCCAAACCTGCCGATTACGACCCGGCCCGCTACGTTGGCCTGAAAACCAAAGACGTTAAAAAACTGCTGGAAGAAGGCCGCCTGCCTAACGGCAAATTTATGCTGAAGTGGACCGAAAACACCTACGGCACCACCGTTGCACAGATGACCATGGAGGCCCGCATAGCCTATTACAAAACTCTGCGCCTGCACACTTTAGGATTGGTTTTTTACCTGCAAAACGAACTGGGTTTCCGCAACTTGGGTATCGATGATGCCGAGTTTCCATCAAGCGATCACCTACCATTTATCCCCTACATTCGCGAATATCGCCGTACCAATGGGCTAACCCGCATGACTACACGTGAAATTTACACCCCTTATGTTAACAATCTTTACCGTACCTCAATAGCCGTTGGCGATGCACCGTTTACCCAACAGTATACTGATGCCACCCCGCCGAAGATAGATTACCCGCCAATGCCGGCCTACAGTGTTCCGCTGGGTGCAGTGGTTGATAAGGATATTATTAACTTGATTGTAACTGAAAAAGCCATGTCGGTTACGCATTTGGTTAATGCCAGTACGTCGTACCCTTCAATCCAAATGGCCATTGGTCAGGGCGCTGGCACGGTAGCCGCCTACTGCGCCTTTTTTGATAAGACCACCAAGCAGTTGGATGTGCGCAAAGTACAGGGCGAATTGATGGATTTTAAAAGCATGCTATACCCTTATGCCGATGTGCCAATGAGCGATAAATACTACAGATCTGTACAGCAAATGACGGCCACCGGTCTGCTGCACGAGGTACAGGAGCCCAAAGGCAATACCGTACAGGTACTGTTTAAACCCGACAGTACCGTAAGCACTGCCGATGTTAAACCGGTGTTATTAGAGATCTATACCCGGGCCTTTATCTGGTTCGGTAAAAACAAACCAGCCGAGCAATTCGCCGTGGCCGACCTGGTATCCTACATCAGCGATTACACCTTAGCCGACCCGCAAACCTTAAAAAACAGGCTGCGCAAAGAATGGCAGGAGGTTTATAAATTTAAGCAGCCTTTTGAGATGGACCGCCCCGTTACCCGCTACGAGTTTGCAGTACTGGCCAACCGTTTCCTCAACCCCTTCTCGCGCACAGCTGATTTGGCTGGGAAGATTGTGAATTGAGTTTGGCTATGCAGAAGTTTCCCCTCTTGAGAGGGGACGCACAGACGTGACCAAAAGCAGAAACTTTCATAGGGGTGTGTCCTTCAGTAAAGCATTTGCAGAAAGGACACATCCCTGACCCCTCTCAAGAGGGGAAGCACGGCTTTTTACGCGCTGGCTTGCGCTCGTTTATAACGAGTGCTCAATATGGTTTAGCGATTGTATCGCGCGTCACAGACGCTTTACCAAAGCGCACTCGTTACAAACGAGCGCGAGTATCACCAACCATTTAAAACAAAACCGACCCAACATTGTTCAACCTCCATGGAAACTAAAAAACGCGCAGCGGTTCAGGATACCCGGAGTGTAGATCTTGGCGACGATTACGCAGTTGAATATTGGACCCGCCAGCTGAATACCACCAAAGCTAAATTAGAAGCTGCGGTTGCAGAAGTTGGCGATGCTTTCGAAGCTGTTAAACGTCAGCTAAAAAAATCTTAACCCAAAAATCCTTCTTTATTTTTTTAATAGTGTTTCTGTCTTGGTCAGGAATTGCTCCAGCGCATCGTTAATATTTAAATCCATACGGTCGGCCAGGATGGTTAACCACCAGATGCACTCGCCTAATTTATGTTCCAGTTCAGGCCCGGTGTCGCCGCCTTTGGGCCAGCGTTGTTGTTGAGACATGGTTAAGCGGCCCACCAATCCGGCATCCGTCAGGAAGGCTAAAGCATCTTCTTCCACCGTCCATTTACTGCCATGATGGCTTAGTTCTAATTCGTGGTATTGCTCTCTTATCTTTTTCGATCTTTCTATTACCTCGCTTAATTTGATATCGCTCATGGTTATTTCTTTTTTTTATTGATTACCTTCGGTAGTCTTTGAAATCAGATACCTGCCGGATAAACATAGCTATTCAATTGTGAGCAAAAGTCATCAGTATAACCTATTGTTCCGCAAATCGTACCAGCCGGCTACGGGTGTAACTTACAGCGTAGGCGTTAAAGATGGTGGTTCGGCAGATTTGGCTGCGTATTTAACAGGGAGCGATATACCGCAAACGCTTGATCAAATAGGACAACTGCCCGATAACGGCAATGTTAAGGTTGGCAATACCATACTGCCAAATCAAGACTTTAAAGAACTTTTACAGGAATGGCTTGAACATATCCAACCCTTCAGCGTAGCAAATGAAGTTGCTAAACTGAGGAAACAATTACAGCTGCCTGTCACTCATATTGAATTTGATAACCGCTACACCATCGGCCAAATGTACCTGGACGACAACCTGGATTATATCAAAATTTACGCGCAGCTATACATCAACAAAGATCACATTGGCGATGTGCAATACATGAGCGGCCATTTCGGGCCAATGTACGGGAACGACCGCGCCAAACGGATTGACTGGGCAAAAATCACCGGCATTTTTTACAACGAGTTTTTAGATTTGATAAGTAAATCCGAGCCGCTTGCAGCGACTCTTGAGGTACGCAGTTTTCAATCGCTATTTGTAAAAGATGCAGAAGGTTCCGTTATAACACTGGCTTTCTGCAATTATGTAGATGATGAATGGCAGATCAACTTATCCCCACCAGATAGTATCACCCGAAGCATAAATTTCAGCGTTGCGATAGCGCCGCCCAAACCAGACTTTTAAAATTTAATACATGGCAAGATATCAAGCCCCCGGTGTTTACACGGAGGAAATATCCAAACTCCCGCCCAGCATTGCACAGGTGCCGACGGGCATTCCCATATTTATCGCCTATACCGAAATGGTAAGCGGCGCAGCCACTCAACGGATCACCTCCCTTTTGACATATCAGCAGGCATTTGGTAAAAGCGATTATCTGACCCTTTATTTTGCCAATGGCGGCGGCCCTTGCTATATTATTTCGGTAGGGTTAACTACGGCACCGGTAACAGCTGCCGTTCTTTTAGCCGGGTTGGCTATTGCCGCCACTATTGATGAACCCGCCCTGATTGTTATTCCGCAGGTACATTTACTGCCTTCCCTTGCCGATGCTTTAAACGTTTACAATGCTGCACTGCTGCAAGCCTCAAACCGGCGCGATCGCTTTGTAATTTTAGATTGCCACGCCGACGACATCGCCAGTATCCGCAACCCGGGCCTGGCCGGTAATTTATCGTACTGCGCAGCCTATTATCCTTTTTTGAAAGTCGGGGCATTAACTATCCCACCCTCCAGCGCTATTGCGGGGGTTTACGCGGCTACAGATAACGCGCGCGGCGTTTGGAAAGCGCCAGCCAACGTAAGCCTAAACACGGTTACGGGTGTTACCAAAACCATTAACAATTTGCAACAGGATGGGTTAAATGTTGATGCGGTTACAGGGAAATCTATCAACGCCATCAGGCCTTTCACCGGGAAAGGGATTATGGTTTGGGGCGCACGCACACTGGCAGGGAACGATAACAATTGGCGATATGTATCAGTACGGCGCTTCTTTATTATGGCAGAAGAGAGCATTCGTAACGCTATGGCCCAATTTATTTTTGAACCTAACGATGCCAATACCTGGGTTAAAATTAAAGCCATGATCGAGAACTACCTGACCATCCTTTGGCGACAGGGAGCTTTAACCGGCACTAAGCCGCAGGATGCTTTTTATGTCTCCATCGGCTTAAATAAAACCATGACTGCAATTGACATATTGGAAGGCCGCCTGATTGCGGAAATTGGTCTGGCACCGGTTAGGCCGGCAGAGTTTATCATAGTTAAAATTGCTATGATGATACAGTCGCAATAGTTGTTATAAACGCTTCCTTGAGCTCGTTTATCGTTTCAAAAATCGGTCCTTCAGTAATTTATCCATTGCATCATCATAAAAACTAAGTCCAACAGGGATTTTTACTTTGCCTATGTGCAACATGTTACCTTCAATGGTGTTGACATGCGCGGTATTAACCAGGTAGCTTTTGTGTACCTGTATAAATTTATCGCGCGGTAATTGCTCCATCAGGCCTTTAACGGTGAGGTAAACGATCAGCTTGGTTTGAGTGGTGTATAGCGTAACGTAATTGGCCATGGCTTCTACATAAAGCAAATCGGCAAGCAATACCTTTTCTATTTTCCCGTCGCATTTTACAAAAAAGTATCCGGGTTCGGCGGTGGGTAATAAGGTTTGTTCTTTTAGCGTTTTCAACTCCAAAGCTTTGCGGGTGGCTTTTAAAAAACGCTCTATCGAAAAAGGTTTCACCAGGTAATCAACAACCGCCATTTCAAAACCATCCAAAGCATATTGCCCATAAGCTGTGGTCATAATCACCATAGGCAATTCCCCTGCCGACCGCAGGAAATCCAGGCCGTTCATCTTCGGCATGTTGATATCCAAAAAGATCAAATCTACCGGCAAGGTGCTGATCAAACTTATCGCTTTCAGCGGATTCTCGGCCGTGCCGACCAGCGTCAAAAAGTCTATCTCCTCAATATACTCCTGCAACAGCTTGCGGGCTATCGGCTCATCGTCAATAATCAGGCAATTAAGGGTCATATATTAAACAGGGTTAGGGTTAGTTGGTAACTATCTTCGTTATCGGTTATCCTTAAATTGTGTCTACCGGGGTAGAGCAATTCCAGTCTTCGCCGGGCGTTGGCTATTCCCAGTCCCGATGCTTTTTCGGCCTGGGCAATAAAAATATCTTTGGTGTTGAAGCAGTTAAAAATCAAGTGCCCGTCAACGTACTTTACGCTAATCTCCACCTTATTATCCTTCGCATCGTTAAACCCAACGTACTTAAACGCGTTCTCAATAAAGGTGATGAGGAGAAGGGGCGCTATCTGTATGTTAGCACTCAGTTCGTCGGCACAGAAGTTTACGGCAATACGTTCATCCATCCGGCTTTTTTGCATGGCAATATAGTTGCGGATATAGTTCAGTTCGCGGTCCAACCCTATGCTTTCCACATCGCATTCGTACAGTTGGTAGCGCAGCATTTCCGAAAAAACCAGCAGCATGTTGCGGGCGGTTTTATTCGATTTATCGATATGCCCGTAAATGGAGTTAATAGAATTGAACAGAAAATGCGGGTTAAATTGCGCCCGTAAAAAGTCAAGTTCTTTGGCTGCTTTCTCTTTCTCAATCTGCTCGATGTAACGTTGGGAGCGGATCCTGTCCGCAATCATTTTACCGGCTAAAATCAACGCCACCCAAAACAGGATGTTGACGAATGAATTGTAAAAGATGCTGAGATAATCGAACTGGTTATTCTTAATCCCGAACATATATTTAAACACCACCACCGAAACCGGCACCCGCAGCAGCGCCGTTAGCGCAATAGCCGAAACAAAGCACAACCCAAATTTGAAGTAATGCTTTTTATTGAGCAGTTGCGGGATGCTGTACAGGGTATGGAAATAATAATTGGCGGCGATGAAGATCAGGTAGCAGAACTGAATGGTGATGGCATGCGTAAGCACCAGCGTGCCGTTCCTAAAAATAAAGATCCAGAACAGGTAGGCCAGCAGCCAAAAACCAAGGTGATATGCAATATTGTTTTTCCGCACTTATCAAAAGTAATTAATTCAATTTATTTAACGCCCCGGTGTACCTTCTGGGAAAGCCTCTCCGCGGTGGCAGGTATTACAGGTGACAATCAACCCTTCGCTGCCAATCAGCGGGTGCTTTTGCTGGAAGTCCTTCTTGTTCAAGCGCAGCGTCATGCGCATCATTTTCCGGGCGATTTCCTTTTCTGGTTTGGCATCGCTTACAAAATCAAGTCCGTGGCCATCGGGGTTATTGGCATGGCAAAAGTTGCAGGTAACCCCTAATCCATCCTGAAAATCATCAACCATAATTCCCTGCAATTCCTTTGAGCTGATGTTCTTCGGCAAAACTTTTAAATTGACGTAGCCGCCCGGTTTGGGTGTCGGCCTTTGCGCCGCCGTAAGCACCACCACCGCCGAAATTCCGGCGATGGTCAACAGTTTTTTGTCCATTGTCATGCCGGATTAAGCTTTTATGGCGCGTACTTGTAAGTCTACTTCCAACTCGTTGGCAATAGTGCTGGTACCGCCCAAATCAAAATCCTTCCGGTTGATTTTAAACTTGCCGGTAAAAACCAACGCATCCTCCGCAGACTTTGCCGTGAACGGGAAAGAGATTTCCTTCGTTTTATTCTTGATGGTTAAACGCCCGCTGAAAGTATAGTTCCCGTTCTTCCCCGTAATTTTGGTTGATATGAGGCGGATGCGGGGATAAGTTTTAACATCAAAATAAGTGGCTTCTTTTAAATGCCCATCGCGCAGGGTATTATCGGTATTTACGGTCGCCGCATCTATCAATACGTCGAAAGTTGCCGCAGCTGTATTTGCCGGCTCGAAATTAATCGTACCCGCCAAGCCGGTAAATTTTCCGGGGATATCAAAGCCAAGATTAGCAATTGTAAATTTTAGTTCCGAACCCTGATCGGCGGGTTTGTATTGCGCGTGGGCGCTGCCTGCTATCAGTAAGATCAGGCCTAATATGATTTTCTTCATTTTTTATTTATCTGTGGATGACGGCGTTGCTTTGTTCCAACCCTCTCCGAACTACCGTACTCATATATTTTATTTCAATTCTATGTCCCGGAGGGACTACCTGTTTGTAGAAAAATAAACAAGATCGTAAATGCCTCGGAGAGGCTACCCATCCGAAATGCAAATTGATTAAGGGTAGTCCCATCCGGGACATTACCGTTTTTGTCGTTGATATCTACAAACAGGTAGCCCTTTCAGGGCAAAAAAACTGTGGGTACACGGTAACACCTATAGGGATTGGGATAAACGTCTACCTAAATTGTTTATTAGTATCTTAACCTTGTATCAATGGGACATCAGTAATAGCCAAACTATGGTTATGCTCTATATAACTTACGCTGGTTAAGCCCAGCATGGTGCGCAGTTTTTCGGCAGGCACCTTCATGGGGCCGGGAGATGGGGCCGCGCCGGGGGCCGGTTGCGGGAAAGCAGTTGAGTTGGCGGTATGGAAGGTAATATTCCCTTCTACCTTTTGGATGGTTTGGTGGATATGACCGTTCAGCACCGATACCGAACCGAAGCGTTTAAGGTAGCTCAAAGCCTGTGCGCTATCCTGCGTTCCCCAGCCCCATTGCGGATAAATAGCCCACATCGGGATGTGTGCGAAAACCACAATTGGTGTGCTGGCTGATAGTCCCTTCAAATCATTCTCCAACCATTTTAACTGATCGGGGCCTAAATAACCCAAGCCACCATCTACATGGTCGGTCACGTTTACCAGGCCGATAAAATGCACCCCGTTCGAGTCGAAACTGTACCAGCCGTTGCCCAGTGTGCCTTTGCCAAAACGCTCCAGGTAAAGCTTGCCGTTATCGGTTACATCATGTTCGCCGGGTACGTAAAAGATTTTTTCGGTCTTTACGCTTTTCAGCGATTGCTCCAGCGTATCAAATTCTTCGGCTTGGGCCAGGTGAGATAGATCGCCGGTGTGCAACACAAAAGCCGGGCGGTTAGGCATGGCATTAATTTTATCTATAGTAGCCTGCAGGGTGCCCACCACGTCGGTATTGGCCGGTTTATTAAAGCCTATATGGCTATCACTGATCTGCACAAAGCTGAAATCGGATTTTGGCATCACCAATCTGTCTTTCAGCTGACCGGTGGTTTTATCCAGCATCTGGCTCATCCCGTACGATTTCAGGATTCCGCCCGACATCATCCAAAGTACGCCCGTACCGGCCCAGGCCATGCATTCTAAAAATCCGCGGCGGTCTATCCCGTCGTTATTGCCATCGTGATGATGATCGTGATTGAATGGGTTTTTCATTGTCTTAATTTTTGTGGTTGATAATTATGCCACGAAATAAATCAATGCCCATCCGGCAATATCATTTTTTACACCAACTGCGGGGAATACTTGATGAAGTGGGGACTTTAACTTGCAGCCACTGCCTTCGGCGCATCTACCACAATCCGTTTCTTTTGATAGTTGCTGAGGATATTAATCACCTTCGATGGTTTTTTAGTTTCAAACACGTGGATCAGCCATAGGGTCACGTTCATAAAAAAGCCGGTACCTTTAATCAGGCTGCCCGCCAGTTTGGTAATAGTGGCATCGCGTTGTGCAATGCAATTGGTGTAGTCGGTTCCTTTTTTGGCAATCAGGGCTTCGGCAAAGCACCAGGCCCCATCGCGCGCATTACCGATGCTGAACTGAATTAGTGCCGAATTACTTTCCGAAGCGTGCAGTCCCAACAGCGAAAGCAGCGGCGATACCTGCCCCAATTCAAACAAAACCTCGTTAGTTAAGGCTGAGATAATGGTATTAATGGCATCAAAATCCTGCTGCAGGGTCATTAAAGGTTCCTCTCCGCAAACTTCAACGGCGGCAATGCCGAGGTCAAGATTAATGTGCGCATTCATCCCTAACAGCAGGTGCTGCAAAACCAATATGGATGATTTTTCGCCCTGCTCAAAAGCAATGGACCAAGATGTTGTTATGGGCTGCTTGTTCAGCCAGTTTTGATAGGCGGTGATATACCGACTGGCAAAAACCACGTCCAGTTTTTCCATTCGCGCCCCATCCTGAAACTGACCGGCGGCTATGCCATCTTTTACACTTTGCGTTACCTTTAGATACAGCGTGGCAAAATATCCCAGGCGGCTATTATCCTTTAAACATTGCGCTATAATTTGCTGAAGAGATGCAATAACGTCGTCGATAGTAGTGGCTTGCATATTGGAAAGGTTTAATGATCAGGATTTGAATTAAAGGTAGCAATTCTGTCCGGATTTTTTTTCCAAGGATTTGTCCTAAGTTCTTGCATTTAAAGCAGGTGGCTCCTCAGGAGCCTTAAACTAAACAGATCGATCTTCTATAAACACGAGACTACTAACGGAGTCCAAAATTTAGAATAATCCTATTTACTGGTTGCTGATTGGCTCCGGCGGAGCCCCGTGTTTATAGACAGGGTTACACAATTTCGAAGGGCTCCGTAGGTGCCGCCTTGTCGCGTTTAAGTTTTCAGGAATGATTCGGTTGGCCCATCCCCTTGTTTAATGTCATAAAACCGGGCCACAGCTTGCATATAGCCCATTTGGCATTATCTTTATGGTAGGTATAAAAATAAATCCATATCTATGAGTATTGAGAAAGCTATTTTGGCCGGGGGCTGCTTTTGGGGAGTAGAAGAACTGATCCGCCAACAGCCCGGCGTTATATCAACAGTGGTTGGGTACACCGGCGGCGATGTTAAGAATGCCACTTACCGTAACCACGGCACCCATGCCGAGGGGATTGCGATAGAATTTGATCCATCGGTATTATCCTACCGTCAACTATTAGAGTATTTTTTCCAGATACATAATCCTACTACCCGCAACCGTCAGGGTAATGATATTGGCGCATCGTATCGTTCGGCTATCTTTTATTTAAGCGATGAGCAACGCGATACCGCCAACGCGCTGATTGCCGAAATGGATGCATCAGGCATCTGGCCAGGAAAAATCGTTACTGAAGTTTTGCCTGCCGGCGATTTCTGGAACGCTGAAGAAGAGCACCAGGATTATCTGCAAAAAAATCCATACGGTTACACCTGCCATTACGAGCGGCCGGAGTGGACACTGGCGTAATGCATTTTTCAGAAAAAAAATTGTCATTTCGACCAACGGGAGAAATCTTATAAGATGTGATTTGCAACAACGCTTATCGCCTGTACAAGATTTCTCCCGTTGGTCGAAATGACAAAATCAGCTCTACGGCTTAACCACAATTGTTTTACTCTGTGTAGTATAAGCGCTAAAATATCCCAACACCACCGGCGAGAAATTTGTTGGTGGATCGGCTGGGGTAACTCCGCCCCCCGGGTTGTTTGATCCTTGCTGCTGCAGGCTGTACCAGTAGGTGTACATCGGTTTATCAATGCACTGCATCTCAACTGTTACGGTATCGCCGGCGTAAATCCCAAAATCGCTGTCGTCGGCATCGCGCACGCGCAAATCAAGGGCTACGTAACGGCCATCGTTGAAATCATCGTTATAGGCATATACCGTTTTTACTTGTACCCCTTTTATCCAGATGATAAAACGATACTGATTGCCCAAACCTTTCGGGTCCTGATAATACACGGTTAGCACTTTTTTATGCTTGCTGGTATTCACCAGCGAGTTTTTTGTGGTGATAGAATCCAGGAAAACCCGGGTAGGGATGGTTGATGTAGCCGTATAGGTTTTTGAATCGGTGGTTACGGACAGTGTATACGTTTCGCGCTCTAAACCGGCTAAAGGCGTACTGGTATAAATTCCTCGCGATGTTTCGGTAAACGAGCGTTTGTCGCCAATGCTGTTGGTCAGCACTACGGTTGCACCGCTTACTGTAGGGTAAATATTTGTATTAGTGAAAGGTACGTTACGGCTCAGTTTTACCGTCTGCGCACCAATAACATCGGTAAAAGTACCTTCAATTACCAGCTTGCCGGTATCGTTGCCCAGTTTTAAATCTATCACTTTGGTGCAGCCGGCCAGCGCGGGCAGCAACATCATTAACAGGCTGTATTTTTTTAATGCTTTCATGTCGTGTTAAAATTTAAAGTTCCAGGTAACGGATGGTATTGGCGTGGCAAAAATGCTGGTTTCGGCAGCTTCGGTAGTATTGGGCGATGTTTTGCTATCGCGGAAGGTAATGGCATACGGATCGCGGTGACTGTAAACGTTGTAAATACTAAACGTCCAGCTTGAGTGGTATTTTTTATGCTCTTTACCTTCCAGCGTAGCGCCCAAATCCAACCGGTTATTATCCGGTTTACGGTAACCATTCCTTTCCGAATACGAGTACTGGGTCAATCCGCCGATGTTGTATTTCCCGGTAGGGAAAGTAACCGCGCTGCCGGTTTGATAGATAAACGAGCCCGAGAACGACCAGCGTTTGTTCAGCTTATAAATACCGACTACCGATAGATCATGCGTCCGGTCCTGCCGTGCAGCATAGTAGTTACCGTGGTTTATCGCCGGGAATTTGCTTTCGGCTTTAGATAAGGTATAGCCTACCCAGCCGTTAAAGCGCCCGTAGCGTTTCTTTAAAAACAGTTCGATTCCATAAGCCCTGCCAGCGCCGTAAGTCAGCTGCGATTCTACATTCTCGTTAGCCAGCAACCGCGCGCCGTCTTTATAATCGATTTGGTTTTGCAGATTTTTGTAATACAACTCGGCCGAAAACTCGAATAAATTATCCTGGAAATTACGATACCAGCCGGCCGCTACCTGGTCGGCTATTTCGGGTTTGATGTTATTGCTGCTCATCACGTACAAATCGGTCGGTGAGCTGGTGGTAGAGTTGGTTAACAAGTGAATGTTTTGCGTATTACGATTGTACGATACCTTAACCGAACTCACCTCGTTCATCTGATACGATGCTGAAATACGCGGTTCCAGATTGTAATAGCTTTTCACCGCCGCACCCGATCCGTAGGTGGTAGAGCTGGTGGTATTCCCATCGGCATCATAAGTTTTAAACGTCCCCGGGCCAATTAAATTGAAGCCGCTTAAACGTAAACCCATCAAAATATTCAGTTTATCGCTTCCCTTCCAATCATCGCTGATGTAGGCGGCATTCTCGTAACCATAACGGCGTTCTACACTGCGGCTGTTAAAGCTCGATGTAGCATCAGTTGTGATATCTCCCGGCGAAATGGAGTGGTGCAACACATTCACCCCAAATTTAAGGCGATGCTCGTTACTTAGGGCGTATTGCAAATCCTCTTTAAAGTTAAAATCGGTAATGTTTGATGTCGCCTTAAAGCTGCTGGCACTTTGGAAACTCTCGATAACGTAATTATAATTACTGAAAACTACCGAGGTGTTAGAGAACAGCTTGTTGCTGAAAATATGGTTGAACCTTGCCGTCCCGGTGGAGTTGCCCCAATTGGTACCGAACAAGTCTTTCAGTCCCAAAATATCTTTACCAAAATAACCCGACAGGTAAATGGTGTTCTTATCATCAAAATGATAATTGGCTTTGGCATTCAGATCATAAAAGTAAAGCGAGCTGCCCTTGATGGTTGAATCTTTCGAGCCCTTTAAAAACACATCGATATAGGTGCGCCGACCGCTAATCATAAACGAACCTCTGTCTTTCACAATCGGTCCCTCCACTTTTAAGCGCGAAGCAATTAAGCCCAAACCTCCCTGAACGGTAAAGTCTTTGTTATTACCATCGTTCATTTTGATATCCAGTACCGATGATAGCCTGCCGCCATATTCAGCCGGCATGCCGCCTTTATACAAATTCACATCCTTTATTGCATCCGAATTAAACGTTGAGAAAAACCCAAACAGATGCGATGCATTGTAAACCGTAGCTTCATCCAGCATAATCAGGTTTTGGTCGGATGCACCGCCACGAACGTAAAAGCCCGTGTTACCCTCCCCGCCCGATTTTACACCCGGCATCAGCGTGATGGTTTTTAGCACATCTTTTTCGCCCAGTACCACCGGCACCTGGTTTATCTGCTGCATATTCAGCTTCTCCACCCCCATCTGCGGCGATGAAATTTGCTCGCTGTTAGGCCGGTTAGCGCTGATCACCACTTCCTGCAAATTGCTTTTAGGCGCAAGGGGCATATTTACCACCATGGCTTTGTTAATGCTTACCGGTTTTAAAACGGTTTCGTACCCGATATAGGTAAACTGTAGCGTGTATTCGCCTTCGGGTGCCGACAGGGAATAGTACCCGTAGCTGTTGCTGGCGGTGCCAACGTTAGGCAGTTCCTTAATTTTTACGGTAGCGCCAATCAGCGTTTCGCCGGTGGTGGCATCTTTAATTGTCCCGCTGATGATATGCTTTTTTTGCGCGAAGGCAACCGACGTACTGATGAGCAATAGCGCGGCCAGGTAGAGTGTTTTCATGCTGCCGCAAAATAACACAAACCGATTGACAACCAAGGGTGGTGAAATGTTAAATATGGGCTGTATTGCTATAATTTAACGGAAAGTTAATCTAAAAACATTGGCATTTAGCTTTTACTTATCGAAAATACATACTCATCCAAAATCTCTCCATGCTTAAATGCAGATTGCGGGATCATCCCCCGCTTAATGAATCCGGATTTTTCCAATACACGCATAGATGCCGGGTTTTTACTGAACACATTCGCCACAATGGCAATTACTTCTAAATTTTTAAAAGCATAATCAACAACCAACATCACCGCTTCGGGCATTATGCCTTTGCCCCAATGCTGCTCGGCCAGCCAGTAACCCATTAATGGCGTTTGTCGGTAAACATCCTGCCTAAATTCCAGGCCGATACCACCAATTACTTCATCATTAATCGTGATGGCAAAATTGATGATCGGGTCCTGATCCTGCCAGCGTTCTACCCATGCTTCGGCAGCTTCTATAGTATAGGGCGAAGGAAATCTGTCGAACAGGTTGGTTGATATTTTAGGGTTATCCGCATTGTGTTGTAAAGCTGCTGCATCGGTCAGTTTCCAGTTGCGCAGGGTGATTTGAGGGCCTTGTAGTTGCATGTTGTCGTTGAATTTTTTGCTTGCGCTCGTTTATAACGAGTGCATACTCTGTTTAGCGATTGTATCGCGTGTCACAGACGCTTAACCATGTTGCACTCGTTATAAACGAGCGCAAGCAAACATCTGCACATTCGCTTCTTTGTAACAAAAAAGTGCTGAAATATATTATCAGCACCAAAATGCTAAATTGCAATTGATTAATTCCTTTTCATGAAAAAAATTTTTACCCTGTTATTTATTGGTGGCTGCTGGTATACTGCATCGGCCCAAAAGCTGGACCAACTGACTGTCGAAAAAATTATGCGCGACCCTAAGTGGATGGGTACCCAACCTACCAACGTTAGCTGGAGCCCCGACAGTAAGAAAATATATTTTACCTGGAACCCCGAAAACAAGGGCCGCGATGCGCAATATTCTATCACGACCGAGGATATCAAACCCAAAGCGGTTACCCCCGAAGAGCGCCGCAACATTACCCCGCCCCAAGCCGGTAACTGGAACAAAAAGCACACCCTGCAACTGATAGAAAAGCAGGGCGATATCTACATCCTTGACCCGAAAACTAAAAAGGAAACCCAGTTAACTTCAACTGTTGAGCGCGAAAGCGGCGCCATTTTCAGCGCTGACGAAAGCAAAGTATTTTATGCTCGCGGCGATAATTATTATGCGGTAACTTTAAACGGTGGGTTGACTCAGCAGCTTACCAACTTTACCCGTGGTGCAGCCGGTGCAACTTTACCATTGGCGCCAACACTTGCAGGGGGCGGTGCTGGTCGTGGTGGCAGAGGCGGACAAGGGGGCGGCGCACAGGGCGGTGCAGCCGGCGGCCGTGGTGGCGCAGCGCAAACCGCCAATTTGAATGATCAGGAGCGCTGGTTGCGCAACCAGCAAATGGATTTGTTTGATGTGTTAAAAGAACGCGCCCAAAATGGCGGCGCAGCAGGCGGACAAGGTGGCGGTGGTCGTCGAGGTGGCGCTGCCTTCGGTGGCGGTTTTGGCGGCGGCGCCGGCCAAACCAAACGCATGACCGAATTGCCTGTTGAAGATAAAGCTTTAGGTGGAATTGTTGTGAGTCCCGATGGCCAATTTGTTAGCTACCGTTTAACCAAAATTGCCGAAGGTGGTAAAATTACTATCGTTCCCAACTACGTAACCACCAGCGGTTATACCGAAGATATTATCAACCGCACCAAAGTTGGCGCGCCGCAGTCTACATCCGAAATGTTTGTGTATGACACCAAACGCGATACCATGTACAGTATTTCGGTAAAGGAAATTCCGGGGATTAAGGATTTGCCCGATTATGTAAAAGATTACCCAGAGCAGTTAGCCGCCCGCCAAAAACTAAATGCCGACAGGCAGGTAACCATGCAAGGCCCGTTCTGGAGCGAGGATGGTAAAAACAATGTAATGATCATCAGCGCCCAGGATAACAAAGACCGCTGGATTATGAAACTGGATCCGGCATCGGGCAAATTAAGTTTGCTGGATCGTCAGCGCGATGAAGCCTGGATCGGCGGCCCCGGGATAAGCGGTTTCGGCGGCGGTTCCGGCTGGCTTGATAATACCCATTTCTATTTCCAAAGCGAGGCGACTGGTTATTCGCACATTTATGTAGTTGATGTGACCACCGGCGTTAAAAAACAACTGACTACCGGTAAATGGGAAGTATCTGGTTTGAGTTTATCTACTGATAAAAAATCGTTCTACTTCTCGGCCAATATGGATCATCCAGGCGTAAGTGATTTTTACAAAATGCCTGTTACAGGCGGTACTCCAGTTAAACTCACCAGTATGAAGGGTGGTAATGAGGTGGAAATGTCGCCTGATGAAAAATGGCTGGCTATTCGTTATTCGTACACCAACAAACCTTACGAGTTATATTTGCAAGCTAACAAGCCCGGTGCAAAACCGGTGCAGGTAACCAACTCGCAGACCGAAGAATTTAAATCGTACGATTGGAAAGCGCCTGAGATCTTTTCGTTCAAAAACCGTGGCGGTGCCGATATTTATGGTCGGGTTTTCACGCCGAAAAACCCATTACCATCGCACCCGGCAGTAATTTTTGTTCATGGAGCCGGTTACCTGCAGGATGTAATGTACAAATGGAGCACCTCGTACTTCCACGAGTACATGTTTAACAACATGCTGGCCGATCAGGGTTATACCGTGTTAGAGATTGATTATACCGGCAGCGCGGGCTACGGTCGCGATATCCGTACCGGCATCTATCGCCACATGGGCGGTAAGGATTTAACCGATCATATCGATGCGGTGAAACTGCTGGTTGACAAGTATGGTGTTAATCCAAAGAATGTAGGCATGTACGGTGGCTCCTACGGTGGTTTCATGACGTTGATGGCCTTGTTTACCGCCCCGGATACTTTTGCCGCTGGTGCAGCCCTGCGCTCGGTAACCGACTGGGCGCACTATAATCACGGCTATACCGATAACATCCTGAACGAGCCTTACCTGGATGAAAAAGCTTACAAACAAAGTTCGCCAATCAATTTCGCCGCGGGCTTAAAAGGCAAGCTGCTGATGTGCCATGGTATGGTTGACGATAACGTAAACTTCCAGGATATTGTGCGCCTAACACAACGTTTAATAGAACTCCACAAAGATAACTGGAGCCTGGCGCCCTACCCGGTAGAAACTCACGGCTTTACCGAACCCAGCAGCTGGGCCGATGAGTATAAACGCATTTATGCGCTGTTTAATGAGAGTTTGAAGAATTAAGAACTATAAGAGTTTAACTAAAGGGGCGGTTTTGATGAAAACCGCCCCTTTTTGTTTTTTAATTTTATGTATTAAAGGGTTTCTATATTGACTTCTTCAACACCTGTTACTTTATCATTGACCGAGAATACCAGCTGGCCTTTACTGTAGAAATTGTAAACAATATTTTGATATGTTTTCAAAAACGGCTTGGATTTTGATTCTTGAATTCGAAGAGCCAAGTCGAAAATAGAACCGTTTTTTTCAAAGATTGTAGAATAATTTACATAGGGTTCATTACCAATTGTCGTATGAAACTCGCAGGTATACACATTCTTATCTTGATAAGTCATTTTTAAAACAGTATATCTTTGTAGCTTTCCTGTGGTATCTTTTTTTAGAGCTGAGTAAAGATCTTTTAAATAATTTGTCATTGTAAGATTCGCTGGTTCTATCTTACGTTTAATAACACCGAAATAAGAGCCGGGACTTAGCTTACTAATATCAGAAACGAAAAAAAAGGAATTTTGATTTACATAACCCCACGTTTCAGGAATACAAATTTTTTCTTCTTCGACATTGTAAACATGCCATTCTTTTGGCGGTAGCGGCTTTCCTTGTTTTATCTTAATATCAACTATTGATGTGTCGTGTTCGATATGACGAGTAGTTGTAGTGCAAGAAATAATTCCGCAAATACATAAATGGAACAACAAATACTTGATTGGTTTCATCTTTGCTAAGATTGGATTATTTCAATTAAAAAAGGGCCGATTTTTTAGGAAAATCGGCCCTTTTTAATTGTTGATATATGGTGCCCGTTAAAAACGAGTCGGGAGATTAATGCGAATCGGCTACAGCCTTTAATTTCTTAAATGGTTGCAGGTATAAAAGCGGGATAGAGCATAACATTACCATGCCCGAAATCCAGTACGCATCATCATAAGTAAGCAGCATAGTTTGTCGGGCTACCATACCTTCAATAGCTTTGTAGGCCATAGTAGTGGCATCGCCAAGTGATTTGCCGGTATTCATAAACCCGTGAATCAACCCGTTAAAACGATCTGTAAACGCAGGGTTATACTGGTTGATATTCACCAATAAATCGCTGCGGTGCTTACCCGAACGGTTGTGGATCAGCGTGGTTAAAATCGCGATACCAAACGAACCGCCTAACTGGCGCATCATGTTGTTCAAGCCTGATCCTTGTCCAATTTCTGGCCCCTTCAAATCGGCCATAGCCAAAGTGGTTAACGGAACGAACAGCAACGCCATCCCCACACCACGGATTAATAGCGGGATCAGTACATCTTTTTCGCCCGTTGCCAGGGTACTGTGGCTCAGCATATTGGTAAACACAAAGAACAGGAACATACCACCGGTTGCCATAAACTGCGCCGGGATCCCTTTATTCAGCATTTTACCTATAAATGGCATCATCACAATGGTACACAAACCACCGGGGAAAAGCAACTCTCCCGTTTGCTGCGCGTTAAAGCCCAGCAGGTTCTGACAAAACACGGGGAACACAAACACTGATCCGTACAATCCAAAGCCTAACACAAAAGACGTAAACATTCCCACCGCAAAACTTCGATGCCGGAGAATACTAAAGTTTACTATCGGGTGCTGAGTAGCTAACTCTCTCCAGATAAACAGGATGAACCCTAATACCGCAGTGATAGTTAACACTAAGATGTAGGTTTTAGAAAACCAGTCTTCGCTTTCGCCTTTTTCTAACACGGTTTGTAAACTACCAACCCCAACGGCCAGTAAGATGATCCCCCACCAATCGACGGGTTTCTTGAGATCCTTGGGCGTTTCCTTTATAAACGTGTACGTACAAAATGCCGCCAGCGCACCAACCGGAATATTCACGTAGAAAATCCACGGCCAATCGTATTTTTCTACAATCCAGCCGCCAATGGTTGGGCCTACTGTTGGGCCTACTACCGCACCTAAACCAAATAACGCTGTTGCAGTACCAATCTGTTCGCGTGGCCAGGTTTCTATCAGGATAGCTTGCGCTGTCGAGATCAAACCACCACCGGCCAATCCCTGGATAATCCGGAACAGGATCAGCTCGTTCATGGTATGGGCGTTACCGCATAAAAACGATACAATGGTAAACACGATGATAGATGTAAGGAAGTAGTTTTTACGACCGAAACGGCCGCCCAACCAACCCGACATTGGCAATACAATTACGTTAGCCACAGCATAACCGGTTACTACCCAGGCCACATCTTCAAGCGTTGCCCCAAGGTTACCCTGCATGTGGGGCAGGGCAACGTTTACTATAGTGGTATCAATCAGCTCCAGTAACGAAGCCACAATCACCGTGATGGTGATGATCCACTTTTTAAAGCCTGTTTCAGCCATAATTTTAATTATTAAATATTCACAGAAACCTTAACGCTCATACCCGGACGTAATTTTTCCATTACCTCTTTGCCGGCGTTAATTTTAATTTTTACAGGTACACGTTGTACAACTTTCACAAAGTTACCTGTAGCGTTATCCGGTGGCAGTAACGAGAATTTAGCACCTGTTGCAGGCGAAAAATTGTAAACCGTACCTTCAATTTTCAAATCCGGGTAAGCATCAACCTCAATGTCAACCTTTTTGCCGTTAGCTAATTTCTCTAACTGAGTTTCTTTAAAGTTAGCGGTGATGTAGATGCTATTATCGTTCACTACCGAAAACAAAGTTTGTCCGGCTTGTACCAACTGACCAACCTGGATAGATTTTTTTGATGTGATACCACCTGCAGGCGCTTTAATAGTAGCGTAGCTTAATTGCAGTTTAGCATAATCAATATCCACTTGCTTTTGGCTAACACCGGTGGTGATCACATTCATTTGGCTTTTGGTTGCGCCAATTTGCTCAACGGATGCTTTGTACTGATCTTGCGCAGCTTTGTAAGTAGCAGCAGCTACATCACGGTCGGCTTTAGCCTGATCAAATTGTTGTTGGGTTACGCTACCGTCTTTTACCAGGTTAGCATAACGCGCGTAATCTTTTTCAGCTTTCTCTAAACGGGCTTGTGCAGACACCGCTTGTGCACGTGCGCTGGCCGAGTTAGCAGTTTGGGATAACACCTGTGCCTCGTTAACGCCGGTGCTTGAACCTGCACCTTGTTTAGCAGCTACAGCCTGCTCCAATTTTACTTTATAATCGCGATCGTCGATTTTAACCAGTACCTGGCCTTTATCAACGTGCTGATTTTCTTCAAAGTAGATGCTATCTACATAACCGCCTACGCGGGCAACAACCGGGCTGATATCGCCATCAATCTGCGCATCGTCAGTATCCTCGTGTTTGCTGTAATAAATGTATTCTTTAGTACCGAATATGATACCTCCTAACAGTAACAAGCCCAAAATGATCGGCATCACTTTGCTTTTCTTTTTAGTTTCCTGCGGAGTAGTTTGTTCGTTTGCCATTGTATTTTTTAATTATTGAATTTGTGAATGTGTGATTTAGTGAATGCCGGCATCTGCACATTTGCAGTTCCGCACATTAATAAATTTATTTTGTTGACAGTCTTCCGGTTGATTTTAATAATGTATAGTAAGCTAAACCGGCATCGGCCTTAGCCAGTTCCAGGTTAATTTGTGCCTGGTAAAGCAAGGTCTCAGCATCTGCGCGATCTGTAGCCGATGCGATATTGCTCTGGTATTTCGATTCCAGGATCTTGTTGTTCTCGCCGGCCTGATCGATAGAGGTTTGCAGCAACTTGATTTTGTTAATCGCAGTCTGGTACATTTGATAGTTACGGTTAACCTCGTCTTTTACGTTATCCTTAACAATATCCTTGTTAATTACTACCTGGTTGCGCTCAATTTTTGCTTCCGCGATTTTGTTTTTGTTGGTCCACAGCGTGCTGAAGTTCCAACCTAAGGTTAAACCTGCTGTTATCGGCGTAATAAATTTGCCGCTTTGTGGCAGCGGGTTAGCCTGCGCATCTACATAATAAGCACCAACACTGGCCGATAAAGTAGGCGCCTGGTTAGCATGGATAGATTTGATATTGGTTTCGGCAACCTGCGTACGCAAATCTAACTGACGTAATTCCTGGCGATTAGCAAAAGCCGAATCTATAAAGGCAGACATAGGGCCAACGTTTTTGTCCTCGTTTGCAACGGGGCTGATGTTAAGTTGGGTAGATTCAGGCAATCCTAATAAAATATCCAGATTGTAGTTAATAATCTTACGGTTGCTTTCCAGGTCTATACCGTTCAGCTCCACGTTAGCGCGTTGTAGTTGAAAACGCAATACATCGTTCTTGGTAACCAAACCCTGGTCAAAAAAGCGTTGCGATTGTTTAATCTGCGCATCGATGGTTTTCAAGTTCTGATCAACCACCTTTTTGCTTTGCAGCACTTTGTACAGGTTATAGTAAGCCTCAATAACGTTGTAAGCAATTTGCTCTTTGTCTTTATCGGCATCTAACTTGGCTACTTTAATCAGCAAGTCGGTTGACTCCTGTGCGTAACGCAAACGGCGACCGGCAAAAATGGTTTCGTTAACCGATGCAATACCTAAGTAAGCATTGGCCGATGATGGCAGGTGAATAGGGTCGCCTCCACCCAGATCCAGCGTATTGGCCGGAATTTGCGCTCGGTTGTAAGCAAAGCTTACGCTACCGGTTGGCAGGGCCTTATCTTTAGCCTGATCGAACTGAGAAACAGCCTGATTTATTTTTTCTTGTGATAGTTTTAACGTTTTGCTGGTTTCAACCCCAAGTTTAACGGCTTCATCTAAAGTGATGTTCCTGTCCTGGGCAGTAGCGGCTGTTAAAACGGATGCTGTTAAAAGCAAGGTGGCGGCTATAGCCTTGCCCGGCGCTTTAAACAGGTAACGTTTGTTGGTTATATTATTTGTTGTGTTCATATTCTAAATTAATTGAGTAAGTAGGATTTTAGTAAACTCGTCATATAGCTTTTAATGCGGGGTTTAAACTGCTCTTCCAGTACTTTATCATCCTGTATATCGTACCCGAAAAGTGCAGAGGTCATTAGTGGCATGTTCACCACGTAATTTTTTGTTCCATATAGTGTAGCGATCACCATATCCAGATCGCTGTCTTTTTTAAATTCGCCTTTTTCAATGCCCTCACGCAATACCTTTTTCAGCTCGGTTACGTTTTGCATCAATATCCTGCGGATCTCGTCGGCCAAATCCGATCGGCGGTTCATGCTCATCTCGTGATAAAGCAGCTTTTGAAAGCAGTTGTTGGATACAATTTTTTCGCTGTACAGATCTATATAGCTGGCTATCTTATCCCACTGCGTGGTGCTTTCGTCATTAGTGATATTAAGCAGGATATCGCGGAAGCTGGTGATCTTCCGGTTGATCACCGCCAGGAACAACCCCTCTTTACTGCCGAAGTAATAATTCAGCATTGCCATGTTCACGCCAGCCTCGCCTGATATGAGGCGGGTTGAGGCCCCGTCAAAACCATGATCTGAAAATACCCGCTCGGCTACATCCAGTATATGGTCCTTTTTATCTATCTTATCTTTGTCCATGATCTTTTTAACGGCACAAAATTAATCAAACGATTGATTAAGCGTTATTTTTCCCTGTCATGTTAGTGTAAATAGTAATTAAACAATTGATTTACAACAAGAAACAATTTAATCAATCGATTAACAATAGTATAATTGTCGAAGTTTATTTTTGTTTTGATTTTCCCGAAATTTTGAATTTTATTAATTATTGTTGCATTATCCACCCGTTTATCAATGAAATCGAAATATTTAGTCCCGATATTCCTGCTCATCGCAAAAAGCGCGTTTAGTCAAACTGCTCCACCCGCCAATCTGGTCAACATCAAACAATCGCTAAATAAGCTGCAGGTTTTGGGGAGCGTCTTGTATATAGCTGCCCATCCCGATGATGAGAATACCAATTTGCTCACTTATTTGGCGCAGGAAAAACATTATCGCACCGGTTACCTGTCCCTCACCCGCGGTGATGGCGGCCAAAATCTGATCGGCAACGAACAAAGCGAATTATTAGGAGTGATCCGCACACAGGAATTGTTAGCCGCACGCCGCATGGATGGCGCTGAACAATTCTTCACCCGCGCTAACGACTTTGGTTTCAGTAAAGGTCCTGAAGAGACGTTGAAAATCTGGGACCGTGAAAAGATCCTGAGTGATGTGGTTTGGGTAATCCGGAAATTTCGCCCCGATGTCATGATCTGCCGTTTCCCTACTACCGGCGAGGGCGGGCACGGTCACCATACCTCATCGGCTATTTTAGCGCAGGAAGCCTTCAGCGCGGCGGCCGACCCCAAACGTTTCCCCGAGCAATTAAAATATGTACAGGTATGGCAAGCCAAACGCCTGCTGTGGAATACCTTTAACTTTGGCGGCTTGAATATGACCGCGCCCGACCAGTTTAAAATTGATGTCGGCGTTTACAATCCGTTGTTAGGTAAAAACATGGGCGAGATTGCCGCCGAAAGCCGCTCTAATCACCGCACTCAGGGCTTCGGCACCGGTCGGCAGCGCGGGCAATATCTGGAATACTTTAAAACCATTTTAGGCGATGCACCAAAAATAGATTTGATGGATGGTGTGGATGTTACCTGGAACCGGGTAAAAGGCAGCGAGGCGATATCATCTGCCATTACTGATATTAAAAAGAATTTTGATGATGAGCACCCGGAGAAATCGGTAGCGGCGTTAGCGAATTTGTTAGACCCTATCGGGAAACTAAAAGACAGCTATTGGGGCGCTTTAAAAATAACTGAATTAAGCGAGCTTACGTTAGCCTGCGCCGGTATCTGGACAGAGGCCTACTCGGCCTTGCCCACTTACGCTTTGGGAGATAGCGTGAAGCTGAGCTTGCAAATGCTTAAACGTTATAACAGCGAAGCAGGAAAAATGGGGTATTTTATCGGAGCCACAAGTGATCTTTCTGCCGCCGACCAGGGATTTGTATTTAAGGATGATCCTTTCCCAATCAATGTATTAAAAACCTATAACGAAAAAACCATTGCCACTAAATCATCGCAACCTTATTGGTTAGAGTCGCCCCATGCTATTGGGATGTATACCATTAACGATAATTTAAAGGTTGGAAATCCTGAAAACCCCGACGGCATATATGTAAACTTCTTGTTTGGTGTAGGAGATAAAAAGATTAAGGTGGTGCGCAAGGTAATGTACAAGTACACCGACCCCGCCAAAGGCGAGATCTATCAACCGGTTGAGATTACCCCACCTATCACCGCCAACATTGCTAATAAAGTTTATGTGTATACGCTTCAGCAAAACAAGGCGCAAAACGTGCAGGTAAACGTAAAAGCATTTGTTGATGGTGCGGGTAGTGTGAGTTTGAAGCCTGTGGCGGGATGGAAGATTAGTCCGCTGAGTATACCGTTTAATGCTAAAAAGAAGGGCGACGAATGGACCGCCGAATTTACTGTTGCTCCAACAGATGGCAGCGCCAAAACCAATACCTTAACCGCCGTGGCTGAAATTAACGGAAAGCAATCATCCTTAGGTTTCCTTCGGATTAAGTACGACCATATTCCGAACATCACCCTCTTCCCTCCGGCAGAAGCAAAGTTGGTGGACATTGACATGCTGGTAAAGGGCAAAAAAATCGGCTATATCCCCGGCGCGGGCGACCAAACAGTTGACGCGTTGAAACAGGTTGGTTTTGATGTACACATTTTAACCGAGAACGAAATTCTAAATACCAGCCTTTCCGAGTATGATGCGATTGTAAGCGGCGTTCGGGCCTATAACGTTAACCCGCGCATGGTAGTGATGCAGCCTAAACTGATGGAATATGTTAACAATGGCGGTACTTACTTAGTGCAATATAACGTGTACACCAATTTAGTGATGAATAACCTCGGCCCCTATCCATTCAAAGTAGTGAACCAACGGGTTACGGATGAGAATGCGGCAGTTAATTTTACCATCCCTAATAGCCCGCTGCTGAACTACCCTAACAAGATCACCCAAAACGATTTTAAGGACTGGATTCAGGAGCGTGGTTTATATTTTGTAAGTAGTATTGACCAGCATTACCAGGCCCCGTTTGAAATGAACGATGCCGGCGAAACGCCCAATAAAGGCTCCCTGATTTACACTGATTATGGCAAAGGCCGGTATATCTACACCTCGCTCGATTTCTTCCGCGAGTTGCCTGCCGGTGTGCCGGGCGCTTACCGTTTGTTTATCAATTTACTGGCAAGGCCGTTCGAGAAAAAGACCGCTACGTTGTCGCAGTAAGGCGTACCTTTTTTTGTCATTTCGACCAGCGGGAGAAATCTTATACGATGTGATTTGCAACGTTGCATGGCTTCGCGTATAAGATTTCTCCCGCTGGTCGAAATGACAAACTTATTTTAAGGTCAAGGGTTCTCTTTCAAATAAATACTATCATGAACAACGCAGATAAAATAAAAGCCGCCTACGAAGGCGCAACCAATTACCCCAACCTGGCCGCGCGACTAATTGATGCCGGCGTACAATCCTACACAGTAGATGTATCCAGCGTCATTATCCTTTACCGGTTTGAAAATGGCGAGATTCACCTGTCAGAGAAAACAGATGCGCCTATTGCCATTGCCGATGCTTTTGATGAGGCGCTGACCGTTCAAACCATCCGCGATAATCAGCAAGGCAAAAGTACCTTCCCTGAATTTATGCAAGGCATTGCGCAGGCGGGCGTCCGTTTTTATGAAGCTACTTTGGCAAATAACCCACGGGTAACCTATATCGGTATCGGCGGGTTTTATGAGGAAGTGATTGCTTTGTAAAACAAGTCATTCTTTTCCTCCTTTTTGTCATTTCGAACGTAGAGAGAAATCTTATACAATATGCTTTGCAACGGTGCATGGCTTCTCGTATAAGATTTCTCCCGCTGGTCGAAATGACAAGAATTTGTTGAGTTGCTTAAACTCCTTGCACATTAAACATTTATCGGCTACATTTGCGGTAACAGAAAAACATAGAAAATGTCACACCACTCGCATCACGTTGAAAAGAAAGAAGATATAAGCGGCCTTTACTACTTAGTTGGTTTGCTTGGTGGCCTTTTTGTAGGCTTGTTATTAGATATGGGTATTACTTATATCGTTGTAGGCGGCATTGTTGGCTTCTTGTTCGCAGTATTCTTCTACAATATTTTGGTAAAGGGTCGTGCCGACGCCTGATCCTGAGCTACCCTCATTTATACGTAACTGGAACCAGTTTTACACCCTTGTGGCTGTATGGCTGGTTTTTTTGGTTTTTATCTTCTGGCTCATTACCTTGTATTTTAAATGAGCCTTTCCGATTGGATTGTATTAGCAATTACGCTTCTTGGCATTGTCGGTTACGGCGTTTGGAAAAGCGGGCGTAATCAAAGCACCGATCAGTTTTTGGTGGGCAACCGCTCGTTGAAATGGTATCACGTAGGTTTGTCCGTTATTGCCACCCAGGCCAGCGCTATTACTTTCTTGTCTGCGCCCGGTCAGGCTTATAGCGATGGGATGCGTTTTGTGCAATTCTACTTCGGCCTGCCCCTGGCCATGATTGTACTCTGCGTTACGTTCGTGCCCATCTTTCACAAGCTAAAAGTTTATACGGCCTATCAATACCTGGAACAACGCTTCGATCTGAAAACACGGGCCCTAACCTCCGGACTGTTTTTAATTCAGCGCGGCCTATCTACCGGTATCACTATTTACGCGCCATCCATTATCCTGTCAACCATCCTCAATATCAGCGTAGTTTATACCACGCTATTTATTGGTTTGCTGGTGACGTTTTATACGGTATACGGCGGTACCAAAGCAGTATCGTACACCCAGGTTTTGCAAATGAGTATCATTTTTTTCGGGATGGCTTTTGCCGGGGTGATGGTGGTAAAACTACTACCACAACATGTTGGCTTCGGCGATGCCCTACACCTGGCCGGTAAAATGGGCAAAATGAATGTAATAGACTGGAAGTTTGACTGGAACAACCGCTACACCGTTTGGAGCGGTTTGATCGGCGGTTTCTTTTTGCAGCTCAGTTATTTCGGGACTGACCAAAGCCAGGTAGGGCGATACCTGGCCGGCAGCTCGGTTGCGCAAAGTCGTTTGGGTTTGATTATGAATGGTTTGGTTAAAATCCCAATGCAATTTTTAATTCTGCTGATTGGGATATTGGTTTTTGCCTTTAACCAATTTAATCGCGCACCTATGTTTTTTAACAGTTACGAGGTTACGCAGGTTAAACAAAGCAAGTACGCCCCGCAATACAATCAGTTAGAGAAGGAATATAACACCTACACCGATTTAAAATATCAAAAGAGTGAGGCACTGCTTAGCACCATTAAAACCGGCAGCCCGCAACAAATTACCACAGCCAAAGCCGAACTTATTAAGATAGACACACAGAGCATCGCCATCCGCAAAAAGGGTATCGAACTGATGAAACAAAATAACGCCGCCGCCAATACCGACGATACTAATTATATCTTCCTGAGTTTTGTGAAGCAAAACCTGCCGGTGGGTTTGATAGGATTATTAATAGCGATAGTCTTCCTGGCATCAATGGGCTCTACAGCCAGTGCGCTTAACTCGCTGGCATCAACATCAGTAATAGATATTTATAAAAGGGTTATCAACCCCAACGCTACCGATGCTAACTACTTAATGGCATCTCGACTGGCCACGGTGTTCTGGGGTTTTATTTGTATCGGCATGGCGCTTTTTGCCGGTAAAATGGGGAATTTGCTGGAAGCTGTTAACCAGTTAGGATCTTACATTTATGGCACTATCCTCGGGGTATTTGTGGTGGCTTTCTATTTCAAAAAAATCAGCGGCACACCTGTTTTTATCGCCGCCATTTTAACCGAGCTGATTGTTTGCGCCCTGGGATTTTCTAAATCGGTAGCTTATTTGTGGTTAAACCCTATTGGGTGCTTTTTGGTGATTGGGATTGCATTAGTTGTTAATGCTGTCAGAACCGAGACCGCTGATTAGAATGATTTTTTTGATTTCGATGATCTTTCCTATTAGGTGGAATGCTCAGAAGGACCTGTCAGTCTTAGCATCGTCGAAGACTGGCGCGGAGAGGCCAGCCCACCACGCTTCGACTACGCTCTGCGTGACAGGCCAGTGGGAGAGTCTATCATTCCGAGCAATAGCGCGGCAATCTTATAGTTCGCAAATCAAACTACGAGATTGCCACGTCGCGCCCAACACTCACTTTCCCTTCTGCTCCTCGCAATGACAAAGTGGAAGGATCAGCGAAATCAAAAAAATCATCTAAAAATCAGCGGTCTATTTTTTAGCCGCTGCAATCACTTCATTATTCAAACGCACGTACTCATCGGTTTTATCTTTGGCGGCGGCATCTGCACCGGCCTGGGCGGCAGCTAAGGCTCCGACTTTGTCTCCTTTGCGCAGCAAAATGCGGGCTTTCCAAAGTTTAGATACGTAGGCAGACATGTTTGGATTTTTCTCTAACTCAGTTGCCCAGGTTAAAGCTTTGTCCATGTCTTTATTGTTGTTGTAATAATAGATCAGCGATTCATAGTATGGTTTCTTTGCCGTTGCCATGGCCGAGTCTATCCGGGCCATTACTTTGGTATCGATATCGGTAACAATGTGGAACGCAAAGCCCGAATGTTCCCATTTCATTTGCAAATCGGCGGTGGTTGGGGTAACGTTCACAAAATCAAGGGTCATGGTTTCGGTCAGGTCTTTCAGCTTATCGGTTTTAACGTTAAAGCGTAATACATCGTCGGTTTCCTTGTACGAGTAGGCGCCCCATTGTTTGGCTGTTTTGTTGAGGATAATGGTCCAGACATCTACTCCAGGAATGCTGAATAAGCCGTATTCACCGGCGGGTAGTTTTTTGCCGTCAATAATTACGTCATCGGTAAATTTAATTACTGTGGCCGAGTTGGCTCCGGTGCGCCAAACAGTCCCGTAAGGCTCCATCCCACCAAAAATTTTGCGGCCTTTTACATTTGGGCGGGCATAGGTAAGGGTGATCTTACCCAAACCAAATTGCTGATTAATAACCTGGGTTGAACTTGGCGCCGGGGTGATCTGGCCAAAGCTGCTAAATGCACACAAGCTTAGCGCCATGGTAAACAGCTGTATCAATTGCTTTTTCATATTGTTTGTTGGTTTTTAGTTTGCGACTAAATTAACCAAAATAGCTGATTACAATTGGTTTAAGGATCACCCTGTTAGGGGGATTTTAATTATAGCTTAGCACTAATGAACACGAATTTATTCGAATTTCACGAATGCACTCTGCGGTAGTCTCTGAATCTGACTTCAACAAAAAACCCGGCTGTTAATCGGGTTCTGTTTTATTTAATAGAATGGTATTTATATAGCGGTCGATCTTCTGATCAAACCTAACAGTAATGCAATAATGGCAATTACCAATAATGCGTGTATTAAACCTGTGGCCGAATAAAAGAATACTCCTAATGCCCACCCGATAATCAGGATTACGGCGATGATATACAATAGTGATCTCATGGTAGATTATGTTTTAGTTTAAAAAATGTTTTTCTACTATATTAAAAAATGTTTTTCTACCATATATAATATGCCAATGAGAGAAATGGTTTTTATTTTTTTGAACGGATGCCAATAATTGGCTGAAAACTAAAGCCTTGGTTTTAATTGTCGAATTGACAAAAAAACAAAAGTCCCCTAAGCGCTCGCCGCCGGGGACTTTCAACCTAAACCTTATCACAATAAGTCGGTGCAGGACACCGACCGTTGATAGGGAGCTAAACTAAGTTAATTTTATGAAAAACGTATGAATTTTAATTTTTTTAACGGTAGAGCTTGTATATACCAGTTGTTTTGTTAAATTTTTTAATTTGTAGTTACGTTTTGCTTCGCGTTTAATGTTTCAGCCACTTATTTTTCACGGCGCGCTGAGTTTCGGTTGGGTTCGCAACGTCGGCAATACGGTATTTTACCTGCTTATTTTTTAGTAAAGTAACCGAAAAGGTATAAGGCAATCCATCGCGCATCACATTAACGGTTATCTTATCCCCTACCTTTTTCCCGGCAAGGGCATCTTTCAAACCATCTTTTAAGGATGTTAGCGGCAAACCGTCAATAGTTACAATTTCGTCATTCACGTTCAGGCCGTCAACCCAGGCGGCGCCATCTCTAACTACCGTTGCAATTACCGGTTTGTTAATCGCCGGTACAAAGGTAATGCCAATGGTTGGGTCGTTAGTCCCGGCTAAATCATCAATCAGTTGCAGGCCTGCGTAGCCTAAGTATTTATCATATTCAACAGGGGCCAGGCCGTTAACAAATTTTTTATAAAAATCGTCCAAATTTTTGCCTGCGTATTTTTCAAGGCATTTTTTAAACTCGTCATCGGTATAGCCGCGTTTCTTAATTTTATAGTATTCGGTATACATTTCCTTCATCACATCATCTAAACAGTATTTGCCTTTGCTGTTGTTAATAATTTCAAGATCCAGCATCAACGCTACTAACGTTCCTTTACTGTAATAGGATATGGTAGAGTTGGCGCTATTCTCCGTCGGGCGATAGTATTTAATCCAGGCATCGTAACTGGCTTCGGACAGGGTCTGAAATTTATTGCCCGGCGTGTTTTCAATCAGGTTGATATCCCCGCAAAGGGTGGTTAAATAATTCTCGGTACTGTACAATCCTAAACGATGGATCACCAAATTATCAAAGTAATTGGTGAAACCCTCGGCTATCCACAGGTTAGTGGTATAGTTTTCCGTCTCATAATCAAACGGACCTAAGGCTATCGGGCGCAGCCGTTTTACATTCCAGGTGTGAAAATGCTCGTGCGATGCCAGAGCTAAAAACCGTTGGTAACCCGCTTCGGTTCCATAACCATCGCGCACGGCCCCTAAAACGGTCGAGCTCATGTGCTCCAAGCCGCCGCCGCTTTTAGAGTAATTGTGTACGATGAAGACGTAACGCTTATTCGGGTTCTCGCCAAAAATCTCTGTTTCCTTTTCAACTAAAATCTTCAGATCTTTTTTCAGGCGCTCTTTATCGTAATTCCCGCCAAGGCACATGGCTATCTCGTACTTAACACCGTCGCTGGTATCAAATCCAAAAACATCCTGGGTACCAATTTCTATTGGCGAATCAAAAAGGATATCGTAGTTAGGTGCCTGAACTGTAAACGGATCATTACCTACGCTCTCTAAACTGGTAGAAACCTTATCCCAGGTTTTGTAAGGGATAATATGGATGGTTGAAGGATTGTTGATCTTCCCGGCCGGATACAAAAAGGTATTAGCGCCGGTAATAAAGCCGTGCAGAGTACTCACAAAATTATTCCGCACCGATATTTCGAAACAGTATAGCGAATACTTCACTTTAATACTATGCGCAGCCCCGTTACTGATATGCCAGGTGTTTTTATTGGTTTTAACAAACGGAGCGGCCTTGCCTCCCGCCTGTGCCGAAAATGACTCCAACGTTTTTGCGTATTCCCGCACCAAGTACGATCCGGGTGTCCAAACGGGCATTTTCAGGTCGATGGTGGGTTGGGTAATTCCGCTTACTTCCATTTCTACCTCGGCGTAATGGGTTTGCGGTTGAGGGAAAGATAGGGTGTATTTTATCTGCAGCTGATCTGCCGCCTGGCTTTTATTGCTCATTATTAAGATACTTAAACAGGTTGTTATAACTAATAAACGCTTTTTCATGACGGCAATATAAATAATAAAACAACTTGTCATTTCGACCAGCGGGAGAAATCTTATACAATATGATTTGCAATCATGCGCGTCGCTCGTACAAGATTTTTTCACTGCGTTCAAGAAACAGTTCTCTCTATCGTTCGAAATGACAAGAGGTTGGGAAAATTTACTTCCCTTTTGATGATTTGGCCAGCGGGTTAAAATCAAGCGCCAGGTTTACCCAATGCTCCAGTTGTTTTTGAGTTTGCAGCAAATCAAAGTTGATATACAAATAACCCTTCATGGTTTTAAATCCTCGGTCCATTGTGGTGATGCCGTCTTGCCCTAAAGCTGCTTCAAAAACATCCGGGGCCACCCGGGCAAAAATTTTATCGCTTTTTACGGCTACGCAAATTTTATCATCAACCAAAAAACACAGACCACCAAACATCTTCTTTTCAATCACATTATCGGTACGCTCGGCTATAATCTCGCGGATACGGTCCGCCATTCTCTCGTCGTAAGGCATTTCTATTATTGAATTATTGAGGGATTGAATTATTGATTTTGATTAGCTGCAGCCAGCGCTGTCGGTAAACCATCCAGACTAACCAGATTCTTTTCCTTTTTATAGGTTTCCAGTCCATCTGCACCTTTATTCTGAGCCCACTTCTCGGCATGGTCGCGTTCGCCGGTGTATTCGTAATAAGGAATGCTAAAACCGCAGGATGTTTGGACCATATCAATATCCGCAACGATAATTTGCCGTACGGCTAAGGGCAAAACAAAATGGGTTGATAACTCTTCCCATTCCGCATCTTCCGGCAATACCGTATAACCTTTGCCGTATAAACGCAAAATATTAGGTGGGCCCTGGTAGGCGCAAAACATAATGGTGATGCGGCCATTCTCTAATAGGTGTGCCGATGTTTCGTTGCCGCTCCCCACAATATCCATATACATTACCCGGTTTGGCGTAAGTACCCGGAAACTATCTATGCCTTTCGGCGATAGGTTAACGTGACCATCGGCGCTGAGCGGAGCGCTTGCTACGAAATACATTTTCTGTTTCTCTATAAAGCCGGCATGTGCCGGGCTTATGGCATCAAAAAACTTTCCCATAATTGTTTCTTATTTATTTAAAACTCCTCGTGGATATAGGTCATAATCCGCACCATCTCGTTCCGGATATCGGCAGATGAGCTGATGAAATTATTATTCATAAAACTAAAGGCCAGCCTGTGCCCTTTGCGGGTAACCAGGTAACCGCTTTGGTTATGATTATTAGCCAGTGAGCCGGTTTTAGCCCACACAAACGGAACACCGTTGTCGGTTTTATAAGCGCTTTTAATGGTGCCGGCTACGCCGCCTATCGGCATCATGCTGCGTAGCAGGTCATCGTTATTTACCTTTTCCTGAATTTTGCAAAGCAGTTTAATAATACTGCGCGGCGTAAACAAGTTATAGCGCGACAGGCCTGACCCATCAGCCCAAACGGGTTTATCGGGTAAATCGGCTAAAAAGGTACGGGTGGCGTAGTTAATTACCGAATCTTTATTTAGCACCCCAAATTTTTCGGCCGAGCATACCAGCAGCATTTGTTCGGCAATAAAATTATCGCTGGGTTGCAGCATCCGACGCAGTACCGAATCTCGACTGGCATTATAAACCGTTTTGGCATCGGCAGGCAGGGGCTGATGAATTTCCGTTACATATCTTTTCAAAGTATCCTGCAACATGGCCTTGGTTAACGCTGCCGATGTTTTCCATGGGATTTCTTGTTTAAATTTTGCCGGGATTGGCATGGCCGGATATTTAAAAGTATTATCCCCAAAATTGCGCTGAACATTAAAAGCACGGGGATGGTAAGTACTATCAACCGTTAAGTAGCCGCTTAGGTAGGCTGGTTTTATTTTTAATTTACCATCTGTGCCGGCGTAAAACAAGGCTACATTATCTTCCAGCGGCAGTTCGTTAATATCGGCCAGGTAGTAATCGTTATAATCAGTCCACGGCCAGCCCGATCCCCAAAAACCGTTTTGATACCAGCCTGATGAAAAGTACAGGTTTTTAGCGCTGTTCTTTAAAAATTCCAATCCCTTAGTTGCTTTCAGAGTGCTATGCAAAAAGGAAGGATCGCCGGTGGCCCAGAAGATGAGCGAATCGCCCCGGGTAACGTAGCGCAGGGCGGGGATAGAATCACCCAGCATCATTAAGCTGGTATAAAAAGTAAACAGCTTGGTGTTTGATGCCGGGGTGTAGTACTTATCATCATCTTTCTCGTAAATCATCTTCTGCTTGTCCAGATCGTAAAGCGCAAAACCGGTAAAATGGTCGTTCACCACGGCCGAATGTTTGAATAGTTTTTTAACCTTCCGCCGGGATTGTGCATCTGTTGTTTTTGAGACAGTTAACGCCGAAAAAATGAATAAAATGATAAGTGATAATCGCATATCGTGTTAAGGGGATGTTACTTTTATTTTACCTAAATTTAATTAACTAATTATATCCCGCTTTGCAAATTAATGGTTTTAACCGAAATATAGGTTATAGCCGGTGGTTGCTGCTCTTTTTCGCTATAGTGCTATTACCGCTGACTGTACAATCTCAATCATTTGATCTGGTTGGGAAGAAACGTCGGGTGTCTATTCCATTTCGCACGGTGCGTAATATGATTGTGGTTAGTCTGCACATTAACAACAAGGGCCCATTCAATTTTGTATTAGATACGGGCGTGGGCATTATGCTGATCACCGACCCCAAACTGGTCGATTCTATCGATCTTTCTTCCAAACGCATCATCAAAATTTTTGGGTTAAGCGGCGATAGTTACGAGGCTTACGTTACCCCTCCCTTAAAAATTGATATGGATAATATCAACAGTACCGATGTATCTGCTGCGATACTAAAGGAGGATCATTTCGGGCTATCAAACTATGCGGGCATGCCCATACATGGTTTATTGGGATACGAGTTTTTTAGCAACCTGGCCGTAAGGTTCAATTTTTACGATAGCACACTGGTAGTTTCTAAACCTAAATATGTACGCTTATTGCGCAAGGGTATAAAAATCCCGCTGACCATCGAGGATAAAAAGCCATACATTAATGCTACCGTAAAAATGGCGGACGGAACTACGCTTAATCGCAAGTTATTGGTTGATATCGGTGCCGGGCACCCCCTATCGCTCGAGGATATGTTTAAAAATGGCAGCCTGCCGCAAAATTTTATCACTGCCAATTTAGGTATGGGCCTAACCGGCCCGGTAACCGGCTACATTAGCCGGGTAAATGAAATTGATTTGGGCAAATACCCGGTAAAAGATGTGATCACCTCCTTCCCCGATCAGGAATACCTGAAAAAAAGGATCCAAATGGTGCCGAGGGATGGTAACATGGGGATAGGCCTGCTCAGGCACTTTACTATGATTATTGACTATGCCAACAGCGCTTTATATCTTAAAAAAAGGACTGATTTTGATGAACCATTTGAACATGATATGACCGGGATGGAATATTATTTTGATGGCCTTGATTTTGGGCACCTGATTTTAGGCCGGATAGAACCCGGTTCAGCAGCCGATGCCATTGGCCTTAAGCCATCGGATGAAATCGTTTCGATTAACTTTAAACCGATTGAAAAAATGACGATCGACCAGATCGATAACCTTTTCCGATCGCACGATGGCCGCAACCTGCTACTGGAGGTTTACCGGAATAATCAATACAGCAAAGTGCTGCTCACCTTAAAAAGGCGCATCTAACCCACTAAGCTTTCTTAAAAAGCTAATCCGTCGGGCATTACAAGAAATCTTCGCTTGCTATTTCAGCTGGCTGATATTATCGAAAAAAGCGGTTTGCAAATCAAGCAGGGTGCGTACCTTCATTTTTTCGCCATAGGTGTCAAAGCACAAAAACTGTGTTTTTTCGGGATGATCTTTTTGTTGCTTTTCGAAAAAGTTAAACGTCTCGAAAAAGTAATGGTTGGTTGTCGTATTGTTTTTACGGTCGACCTGCGATGTGTTCAATCTAAACCCGATGACGTCTATCCAATTATGGATTTTTGAATGAAGTGATGCGCGAATATTTTTCATGATGGAGTGATTTGTTAACTTTAACGCAAAAATTAAACCATTTGTTTCTTTCTCCCTGTTTTTGGTTGTAAACAATCGTGGGTAAAGTCTGTTAATAACCAACTTATTGTAATAGTAGACAAATCAATTATACTGTTGTCGTTGGCAATGGTTACTTAAACATTAGTTAAGTTTGGTTATCCCTTCAATTAATATCAGGGGTTTAAATATCCTAAGTAGGTTTAATTAAAACCACCACATCAACCGTTAATTTGGATGCCCGATTCTGATTAAAGCACCTTCATTTGTAATTTGCGGGGCATCCTTGTAAAAACTAATTTTTAAGTTGATATTTGCGCCCTAATATTTAAATCCGCTACCCTCGTAATTCAGCCGCATTTTTAAAGCTGGTATTAACCGACTACTTGCTTTAATACACCAAATGGTATAATAAGCTTACCGACGCCGGAGCTATCTATATTATTTTTATTACAAAGCCGTATTTTAGGCCGTTTTAGGCCTTAATGTGTAACAATGCTATGAATATTAAATATTTGATGTAAAGAAATTGAACTTTTGTGATCTGATAATGTATTAGTATCAACCACAACGGTTTATATGCATTTGAAAGGCCCTATTTATAATATATGAAACGATTACTTTTTACCTTTTCTCTTGTCGCGCTGCTGGGCGGTTTTGCTCGCGCGCAAAGTACACACACCATAACGGGGAGTGTAATTGACACTACTAAACAAACTGTACCCGGTGCAACTGTTAAATTAAAAACAGACTTAGGCGATAGTACTGTACGCGTTACCGGCTTAGACGGTAACTTTAATTTTGCTAACGTTAAAGCAACTAAGGTTACTATTACCATTCAGTCTATCGGTTACCAGGGCGTAATTAAGCACTTTACTTTTGCAGATGATGGCAAGCCATTGGCCATTGGTACGGTTATTCTAAAAAACATGTCGACCGTTTTGGGCGGCGTTACCATTGTGGGTATTACGCCGGTGACTTTAAAAGAAGACACCACCCAGTACAGCGCCGCGGCTTATAAAGTGCGCGATAACGCACCAGTTGAAGATCTGATCAAGAAACTGCCGGGTATTGATGTGGATAAAGACGGAGCCGTTACCGCTAAAGGTAAAACGGTATCAAAAATCCGTATTAACGGTAAAGATGTTTTTGGCGGTGACTTACAAAGTATCACCAAAAACCTGCCTGCCGATGTGGTTGAAAACATCCAGTTAATTGACGATTACGGCGATCAAGCTAACCTTACCGGTATTAAATCTGGAGACCCTACCCAAATCATCAACCTTACCATCCGTAAGGATAAAAACTACGGTTACTCGGCCAACTTAACCGGTGGCGGTGGCCGCGATGCTTTACCTGCTCCGCAAGCTAATGCTTCGCGTTATTCGGGTCAGGTAAACTCGTTCAAGTTTAAAGGCGATCAGCAAATTTATTTATTGGGCAACTTTAACAACGTTAACGCAAACACCTTCAACTTTGGTGGCGGCGGTGGTGGCGGTAACTTTGGTGGCGGCGGCGGCGGTGGTCGTGGTAACGCGGCCCGTGGTACCGGTGCAGGTGGTTCAAACGGTTTAACCGATACACACACAGCAGGTTTAAACTATCGCGATCAGTGGGGTAAAAACCTTGCGGTGTACGGTAGCTACAGTTTCCAGGATAACGTTACCAACACCATCAGTACTACATTACAAAAAAACACGATTGGTACTTCAGGAAGTATAAATGATCAAAGCAGTACCGAGATCAATAACACGCTGAACCATCGTTTCACCTTCAACATGGAGTGGAAACCTGATACCATTAACTACATTAAATTCACTCCAACTTACTCTTATTCAAAAATCCGGACTAACTATAGCGATAACAACATTTTGGATACTCTGCATAACGGTACGCCAACACGTTCTTCGGCTTACAGATCTACTACCGGAAGCAATAACATTGCACCAAATTACGGTGCCAGCTTATTGTTCAACCACCGTTTACACAAACCGGGCCGTAACTTCAGTTTCTTTGGTACAGGATCATCGGCTCACACCGATCTGGATCAAAACCCGGTATATGATTATTATTACGGCACCATCCCTAACGGTGCTGCCCCTACTCAGTACGTTACAACCGGTACCCGTATCAACAGCTTCAGCACCAATACATCGTACCTGGAGCCGTTGTCTAAAGTATCCTTCCTGGAATTTAGCTACGCCTGGAACTACTCACATACCACCAGCGAAAAAGTGTTATCGGGCTTGAACAATGCAACAGGTGATTATGTTATCGATCCAACACAATCAAACGATTACCGTTACGAGTTTTATACCAACCGTTTATCGGCCAACTACCGCTTAATCGAGAAAGATTATAATCTTACTTTAGGTATTGGCGGCCAGCCGAGCGTATTAGATGGTTATTCGCCATCATTAGGTACTAAAACACACGTTACCCGTTTCAACATTGTGCCTACTGCGCGTTATGTATATAACATCTCAAAAAGCCAATCATTAAACATACAGTATAACGGTAACTCTAATCAACCGAGCTTTAACCAGTTGCAACCGGTTATCGATAGGTCAAACCCGCAATATCCTGTTCAGGGTAACCCTAACCTGAACCAGGAGTTCAGCAATAACGTTAATATCCGTTACAATAAATTTAGCTTTGAAGGCGGCGATACGTTCTTCTTCAACGTTAACTTAACTCAGACTGATAACAAGGTTGTAACTAACTCTATTTTCACCAGCCCAAGCGTAATTTTAACCCAGTACTTAAACGCTGATGGTTATTACTCTGCAGGCGGTTTTGCCAACTATTCAAAACCATGGGATAACCGTAAGTTCACCGTATCTTTTGGTGGAATGGCTAACTACGTAAATAACGTTGGTTTCCAAAACTCTGTTAAAAACATCGCTAAAACATTAAGCTTCTCGCCTAATACCAGCTTCAGGGTTGATATTACAGATGTTATCGATACCCGCGTATCTACATCATACTCTGTAAACAAAACTGATAATACCATTAACGATGCAATGACCAGCGCTAATTCAAACATCCGCGCCTGGAACATCGGCCTTAACGGTAAAAACTACCTTTGGAAAGACTGGACTGTAAGTTATGATTTAACCAAAACCAATAACTACGGTTATACCATACCTATTACCAACCCAACCATCTTAAACGTGTATGTAGAGCGTCGTTTCTTAAAAAACAACATGGCTACTATCCGTTTAGCAGGTAACGATTTATTTAACCAGCAAACAGGTTTCTCGGTTACCAATACGCCAATTGCTTACACGCAAACAAACGTTAACCGTCTTGGTCGTTACTTCCTGTTAACCTTAAACATTCGCTTGCAAAAATTTGCCGGTCGTGCACCAAGCATGGGTGGTGATGATCGTGGCCCGGGTGGCGATAGAGGCGGTCGAGGTGGCGACAGAGGTAACCGTGGTGGCGGTGGCTTCGGCGGCGGTGGCGGTATGGGAGGAGGCCCAGGCGGTATGTAATATTCGCTACAGCTAATTGAAATATAAAGAAACGCCGGTTCAAAATTTTGGACCGGCGTTTTTGTGTTAAGGATATTGTCGAAATCAATCTTTACTATCGTATCTGGCTACAATATTTTGTATAAAATTATTGTATTCATCCTTCATAGGTAGTTCAAAATCAGTATACAAAGTTCTCCTATCAACCAACACTTGTTCTTGGGTTTTTGGATTAAACCCTTCCTTCTTTTCATCTTTCCAATAGATGCCTACCCCTCTTTTTTGCCATGAGGGTATATCATTAAAATTAATACCGTATTGAAATAGCAACTCATTTTTAGCAGCAATGCTCATCCCTTCAATTTTAGAAGTTGCTTCTTTTACACTAAAATTATCCTTCCGCAGACGCCAGTAGCAATGCGCATTTAAGGCGTTTCTGTGTGCATCTTCATTACGCCACCTAAAGTAATCTACTACTAAATTTTTGTTCGGAAGTTCGGAAAGTCGGCAATCAAAAGCCCCTACGTGACCCAAAAGAGACGAAAATTTAGCACTGGCTTCGCCTGCCAGTATGGAAATGTATTTTCTGGTCTTTCGGCCAAAAAGATTTTCATCCGGATTAAAAAGCAGAGAGATTTCGTCGCTTTCTGTGTAACCATAAATTACGTTAAAACCGCAGTTCATCAAATGCCTTACGGTTTCAACCATTAAGTCTCGAAATTTTTCATCAAAAGGAGCCTCAAACCGATGTACTTCTTTGGTTAGCCGGGTAAAACTTCGTCCGTCAATTCGCGCTACTATGTACATCTCAGGCAGAACGCAGCGGTCTTGAGAAGTTTCATAAACTCTCATTTTATCATCGAGGTCGTCAAATTTCATTGTCCCATTTATTTACGCTGAAAACGTCATTCTCCGCTGTTACATAATACAATTCGTCAAACCCTTCATTCATCTGTGGTAAGGTCAATCGCTTAAATGTTCCCTTTATACCTATTTCGGGGATATTTTCTTTACCAAGGCGTTGGCTATTCCGGGCTATTGCATCGGTAATTTTCGATTGAAAATAATACCCGATCACTTTAAACTTCTTTGCTTTTGCAACAGCGATATATTTGGCTCGTTCTTCTACAGTAGGATTAGTGTTATCTATTACAAATGGCTGGAATGTAAGGAAGCACGTTTCAATAAACTTTAGCTCTTTATTTCGTGTGTTTAGCTGATCTAAAGAAATACGGATATGTGTTTTAAAAAACCGCTCCTTGAAAAAAGTGGTCTTACCCGTTGCCTGAATGCCACAAAATATTACTGCTTCCATTTATTACGCTCGCTTTTTAAGAAACCAAAGCGGGAAAAGATCATTATCGATTTCACCATTTAGATGATACGATGGAAATCAATTCAACCTCTTCAGTACGAATGTAACTATTTAACGAATTAAATGACGGGAGAATTCAGCTGGTATTATCAAATTCCTTTACGCAGCCGTCGGTCTCAAAACCTTATTAATCACCTTTTCCAAATCATCCAAATCAAATGGTTTGGCCAGGTAAGTTTCGGCGCCCGCGTGATTGGCCAGTAACTGGATATCGCTGTTTGCTGAAAAATAGATAACTGGTATCTGTTTTAGCTCAGGAGAGCTTTTAAGAGTTTGTGTAGCTATAATACCGCCAGCATCGGGGATCCAGTTATCCATCAGTATTACAGATGGTTTAATGGACGATACGCGCGCTGTAATGTCGTTACAATCGGTAAAAGTGACTACTTCCCAGCCCTGCTGCTCTAATATGTAGGAACAAATGGATAATATATCCTCGTCATCATCAAAGATGATCACTTTTTTCTCGGCATCATTCATGGGTAAACGTAGTAGTTTTTCAAATTTATAGTTATAACACAATAAACACAAGTAATTGTTTTAACATCTATTAAATATTTTGAGATTTTTTAAAAATTGCCTTGTATATACATCACCCGTTTTTTAAAAATGATATTGTTGTAACATACAGGCAAATAATCTGCCGTTTAAACCAATTTATTTATCCGTACTTTTGCGGCTAATTTATGTCGGGCAAAAAAGCGATTATAGCGGGTGCAAGCGGACTGATAGGCAGCAATTTATTGCAGATCCTGTTAGATAGCGACGCCTATACCGAAGTGTTGACGCTCGCCAGAAAAGAGCTCCCCGTTAAACATCCGAAGCTTAGGCAACTGGTGCTAAACTTTGATGATCTGGATAAGTACACCGATGAGATTACAGGGCACGCCTTATTTTGCTGTTTAGGCACCACTCGCGGCGAAACGCCAGATAAAGCGCAGTACCGCAAAATAGATCACGATTATCCGGTTAAGCTGGCACAATTAGCGCATCAAAATAACGTTAAGCAATGCCATATTATCTCCTGTATCGGAGCCGATACTCAGTCAGCTAACGGTTACCTGAAATTAAAAGGCGAAACAGAGAACGATATCAAAAAAGTTGGGATACCTGCGCTGCACATTTATCAGCCAAGTATGCTGACCGGCCGTAAAACCAAACGTCGCTGGGACGAAGGTTTGATTAACGGACTAATGACCGTGATTAACCCTTTACTGATAGGCAGTTTAAAAAAATACAGAAGCATCCCTGCTATCGATATTGCGCAGGCTATGTTAATACAATCAATTGATAATGAGACTGGTATAATAATACACCAGTATGAAGATATAAAACAAAATACGTGAGCACATACATCTCGGCCGAAAATTTAGGCCACTCTTTTCATGACAACTGGTTATTTAAAAATCTCACCATCGGTATTAACCGCGGGCGCAGGGTAGCCCTTGTTGGCATTAACGGAGCAGGAAAATCTACTTTATTAAAAATCCTTTCTGGTAAGCTTAACCCTACCGAAGGTAAGGCCGTACAAAGCCGGGATTTAAACATGGGCTACCTTGACCAGGACCCACAGTTTGATAAAGCTTATACTATCAGCGATTATATTTTCCATGCAGATAATCGTCAACAGCAACTCATTCGTGAATACGAGGAGCTGATGGAGAACGATCCCGAGAATATGGAAAAGTTGGAGAAGATAACCGGCGAGATCAGCGACCTGAATGCATGGGAGTACGAGTATCAAATCAAGACTATCTTAGGTCGCCTCGATATTCACCACCTTAATCAGAAGATTAATACGCTATCGGGTGGTCAGAAGAAACGATTGGCGTTAGCTCGTCTGTTAATTGAAGACCCGGATATTTATGTACTGGATGAGCCTACCAACCATCTGGATATTGATACCATTGAATGGTTGGAGAAGTTGCTGACGGAAGGCAATAAAACCATCCTGATGGTTACGCACGACAGGTACTTCCTGGATAACCTTTGTAACGAAATATTAGAATTAGATGGCGGCAAGATTATTCCTTACGTTGGGAACTATGCTTACTATTTAGAAAAGAAAGCCGAGCGCGAGGCTGCCGATGCATCGGCGTTTGCTAAGAATAGCAACTTGTTAAAGAAAGAGCTGGAGTGGATGCGCCGTCAACCACAGGCCCGCGGTACCAAATCTAAAGCACGGATTGATGCCTACTACGAGTTGGAAGAGAAAACCAAGAACCGTGGCCCTAAAGATAAGGTAGAACTATCTGTTAAAACAGCGCGCCAGGGTAATAAGATTATGGAGCTGCATCATTTAGATAAAGCTTTTAATGGTCAGAATATACTGGAAGATTTTAATTATGTATTTAAAAAGGGCGATCGCATTGGTTTAGCTGGTAAAAATGGTAGCGGTAAATCAACGCTGTTAAATATCATTACAGGCGGTTTACAGCCTGACAAGGGTATTGTAGAAACCGGTGAAACTACGGTGATGGGTTATTTCCATCAGGCAGGTATCACTTTTAAAGACGATGAACGGGTAATCGACGTAGTAAAAAACGTTGCCGAGTTCATTACCATGGCCGATGGTAAAACTATCACAGCCTCTGCCCTGCTTACGTTGTTCTTATTTCCGCCCAAAAAGCAATATGGATTTATAGCTAATTTAAGCGGTGGCGAAAAGAAACGTTTGCAGTTGATGAGCTTGCTGATGAAGAACCCCAACTTCCTCATCCTGGATGAGCCTACTAATGATTTGGATATTGATACACTGAACGTATTAGAGGAGTTCTTGGTAAACTATTCGGGCGTGTTGATGCTGGTATCTCACGACAGGTATTTGTTAGATAAATTAACGGATCAACTTTTCATTATGGAAGGCGAAGGTCAGGTTAGGATTTTTAACGGGAACTATTCATCATACCGCCAGGAACTGGAAGATTTAAAGCAAGCAGCCCGTAAGCAAACCCCTATTGAGAAGCCTGTGTATGTAGAGCCCGCTCCGGTTAAAAAGAACAAATTAAGCTTTAAAGAGCAAAAGGAATTTGAAACTATTGAAGGTGATATTGCTAAAATTGAAAAGGAAATAGAAGCATTGACTGTGGAGATGAATTCAGGCAGTATTACCGGTCACCAGGAATTAGCTGATATGGCCCGCAAAATTCAAACCTTAACCAGCCAGGTCGATGAGAAAAGTATGCGTTGGATTGAATTATCAGAGTTAAAAGAAGCATAAAATGAAGTTATCAGATATTATAGCATCGGTAGGTGTAACCGTTTTATTAATCGGTTTCTTTTTAAACCTGCAAAAGAAAATCGCTTCTGATAGTAAGACTTATGCTGCTTTAAACTTTATAGGGGCCGGAATGTGTGGTGTATCGTCATATATGATCAGCTTCTACCCTTTTGTTATTTTAGAAGGAGTTTGGTGTGTGGTGGCTTTAACTTCATTGTTTAAAGCTAAATCAGCTTTAGATAATTAGAATTTTGCCCTTCGGGCATATATAAATCAGATGTTCCACGTGGAACATCCTAAAAATCGAATCAGTTTGACTCGATAAAAACATCAATGTTCCACGTGGAACATTGTAAAAAGACTATAAACTTAATGTTCCACGTGGAACACGGAGGTTAAAAGATGTTTAAGAAGTATGATGTTATAGTTGTTGGTGCCGGGCACGCGGGCTGTGAAGCTGCCGCTGCTGCCGCTAACATGGGTTCATCGGTAATGCTGATTACCATGAACATGAATACTATCGCCCAAATGAGCTGTAACCCTGCAATGGGTGGCGTAGCTAAAGGGCAAATAGTAAGAGAGATTGATGCAATGGGTGGTTACTCTGGTATTATTACAGATAAATCCACTATCCAATTTCGCATGCTTAACCTAAGCAAAGGCCCTGCTATGTGGAGTCCAAGAGCGCAAACAGATAGAATGCGCTTCGCGGAGGAATGGCGTTTAGCTTTAGAACGTACACCAAATGTCGATTTCTGGCAGGATATGGTATCATCATTAATAGTAAAAGATGGTAAAGTTTGCGGCGTCAAAACATCTATAGGTGTAGAGATAGAGGGTGAATCGGTAGTATTAACTAACGGAACTTTCTTAAACGGATTGATCCATATCGGCGAAAAACGCTTTGGTGGCGGCCGCACGGGTGAAAAGGCAGCAACTGGTTTAACAGAGCAATTGACTACTTTAGGCTTTGAAGCAGGCCGTATGAAGACAGGCACTCCCCCACGTGTGGATGGCCGGTCATTAAACTATGCTTTAATGGAAGAGCAATGGGGCGATCAGGATGCTGGAAAATTCAGCTATACAGATACCGAGGTTAGCAAAGAACAGCGTTGCTGCTGGATTACCTATACCAATACCAATGTCCACGAAACCTTAAAAGAAGGCTTCGAAAAGTCGCCGATGTTTACAGGACGGATTAAAGGCCTTGGTCCAAGATATTGCCCATCCATAGAGGATAAGATTAATCGCTTTGCAGAACGTGACAGGCACCAAATATTTGTAGAACCCGAAGGTTGGAATACCTGCGAGATCTACGTAAATGGTTTCTCTACTTCCCTTCCAGAGGATGTACAGTATCGTGCCTTGATCCAAATTCCCGGATTTGAAAATGCTAAAATGTTTCGTCCAGGCTACGCCATTGAGTACGATTACTTCCCGCCTACCCAATTAAGTTTAACGTTGGAGACGAAATTGATTAAGAATTTATTCTTCGCCGGACAGATTAATGGTACTACCGGTTACGAAGAAGCTGGTGCTCAAGGTATGTTGGCCGGTATCAACGCGCATCAAAAAGTGCATGATAAACACGAGGTAATTTTGAAAAGATCAGAATCATACATCGGTGTATTGATTGATGATTTGGTTACTAAAGGTACCGAAGAACCTTACCGTATGTTTACCTCACGTGCTGAACACCGTTTATTGCTACGTCAGGATAATGCCGATATAAGGTTATCTCCTATCGGTCACGAATTAGGTTTGATCAGTGATGAACGTTTGGATAAGGTAAATAAGAAGGTAAAGGATTCGGACGATATTGTAGTCTATGCTAAAAAATCATCAATAGGATTAAATGAAGTAAATGGTTTGTTGGAAGATTTAGGCACCTCTCCTATTACCCAGGCACAAAAGCTATTTAACTTATTAAGCCGCCCCCAGGTTGGCATTAATGATTTGCGACCGGTTGATACCGCATTCGATGAACTGCTAAAATCTTTCGATAAAGAAACTATTGAGCAGGCTGAAATAAAAATCAAATACGAGAGTTATTTTGAAAAGGAAAATGAGATCGTCGAGAAGATGAAAAAAATGGAAGACAAATCCATCGACCCAAATTTCGATTATCAAACTTTAGGATCGTTATCAAAAGAAGCCCGCGAAAAATTACTTCGCATCAAACCGAAGACTTTAGGCCAGGCCTCCCGCATTTCGGGCGTGTCGCCGTCAGATATTTCGGTTTTAATGATCCATATTACAAGATAATGATATAAATAACTGATTATCAAATAATTATAAAATATCGCTTATAATTAATTATTTTATTTTTTTAGATATACGGTTCATAAAAACAATAAAATTGCTCTAATAGCTTAAAAATGGGGTTAAATTTAAAATCAGTTTTTTCGTCACAAATTTTAATGCTTTTTATGGTGTTTTTGATGTTTGCCGGCTGCGCCAGCATCCAAAAACCCCAGGGTGGCCCACGCGACCGTACTCCGCCCAAATTATTGCTGGCCACGCCGATGAATCCGACCCGGAATTTTAAAGGCAAAACCATCAAATTAGATTTTGACGAATATTTTAAATTGGTCAACCAATTTCAGGAAATCACGATAAGTCCAACTTTAGAAAAACCTTTGGATTTGAAAATCCGCCAAAAAAGTTTGGTTATAGATATTAAAGATACGCTGACAAAAAACACAACCTACGTTATCAATTTTGGAAAAGGTATTGCCGATGTTAACGAAAGCAACGTGATGAAAAATTTCACTTACGTTTTTTCTACCGGCCCGCATATTGATTCCTTGAGCATGTCGGGACAGGTGACCGATAACCAGACCAATGAAAAAGTTAAAGACGCAACGGTGATGATTTTCCCGCTGAGTCAAGATTCACTTTTCGGAAAAAAGAAACCTGCTATTTATACCACAACAGATTCGTCGGGTACTTTTACGTTGGCTAACCTGCACGATGGAGATTACAGGATCTATGCCCTGAAAGAACAAGCGCCGAATAAAATTTACGATAAAGATGATGAGCTGATTGCCTTTTCAAAAAATCCTGTTCATTTAACCAAAGATACCCTGAACATCAAATTAAATTTATTCAAGCAAACGCCGGATAAGTTTAGAGTGATAGACCGCCACTTTGATCCGGATGGTAAAATGGTTTTCATTTTTAATAAACCACTTGTCGAGCCGTCTTTAAAAATAAATTATCCGGCAGCATTAGATGAACAAAAAATAGTTGACTTCAGTAAAACGCGGGACACAGCGCTCCTTTATTTGAAGAATATGAAATTCGATTCTATCTCAGTTTCGTTCCTGGATAAGGGAGTACTTTTAGATACCGTTACCCGTACCAAAAGCGCTAACGAAACTTACACCCGTACATTGGCTTTAGCTTATAATATGAGTTACGATAATAAGTTAAAACCTGGTACCGATTTCGTAATCACGGCAGCGCAGCCTATTGAAAGTATTGATGCTTCTCGAATTTTCCTTTTAGAAGATTCTGTTACCAAAGCAGTCACCGTAACTAAAGATCCTGCGAATCCGCGTAAAATGATTTTAAAGTATAAATGGAAACAGGGCGCAAAATACCAGGTTACATTTAGCGAAGGAAGCTTTACCAATATGTATGGCGACGTTAACAAACGCCTGGTAAGGCAATTTGAATTAGATAAACCTGAGAACTACGGGTCGATCATACTAACGGTTAATATAGCTGATACCAGCCGCCATTATATTGTAGAGTTCCTTAATTCGGCCAAACAGGTTATTCAAACTGATATCATTAAAAAGACTACGGTTATTAAATACAATAACTACATCGCATCAAAATATACGGTACGGGTTGTTTACGATGACAATAATAATGGCCGTTGGGATAGTGGTAATGTAAAAAAAGGACTATACCCCGAATACATTTTTGTGGTACAAAAATCTTACAATATAAAGCCCAATTGGGAAGCCGAAGAAACTGCGGATATCCCGGCAAAACCAGCCTCGCAATAGTTATTTGAACCAGCTGGAGTATAAAATATAATTTTGTGGTAACTTATCTAATAAAGCCTTTTGCTCATCAGTTAAAGGTTTTATTTTTTTGGCGGGAGATCCTGCATAAAGGTAGCCCGATTCGCAAATGGTATTCTCAAGCACTACAGATCCTGCCCCTATAATCACGTATTCTTCCACCACGGCATTATCCATTACAATGGCGCCCATACCTATCAACGTATGATCTTTCAGCGTACAACCGTGTACAATAGCATTGTGGCCGATAGAAACATGATTACCAATTGTAGTAGCCGCTTTTAAATAAGTAGCATGGATTACCACCCCATCCTGGATATTAGTATTATACCCGATATGGATATAATTCACATCTCCCCTAATCACGGCATTAAACCAAACCGAGCAATTATCGCCCATTATTACATCACCAACAATAGTGCAGTTATCAGCAATAAAGCAATCGTTACCCCAGGCCGGGGTTTTATCTTTTACAGGGAGGATGAGAGGCATAATGTTAAATTAAAAGTCAAAAATAAAAAGTCAAAAAGTTAAGATCAACCTGCGACTAAAAATGAATTTTTTATATTGTTATAAATTTTTATGTTTGATGCACCATAAGCGAAAATAGCTCAGCTGGTAGAGCATCAGTTTCCCAAACTGAAGGTCGCGGGTTCGAATCCCGTTTTTCGCTCTCCCCTAAAACACCGTATCCTCCACAACCGGCAAATGCTCCGGATAATCAGTAGTATAATGCAGCCCCCTACTTTCTTTCCGCATCATAGCCGATTTTACCACGATGTAAGATACCTGGATCAGATTACGCAACTCGCAAAGTTTAACGGATAACTTGGTTTGCTTGTAGAACGATTCCGTCTCTTCGTACAATAAACCCAACCGACGCATGGCCCGTTCCAAACGAAAATCCGAGCGGACAATACCTACATAATCATTCATTAATTTTTGCATCTCTCGAACGTTGTGGGTAACCAGGATATCTTCGTTACTCAGTTTTACACCTTTCTCATCCCAGTCTGGGATATTTTCGGGTACGATATGATTACTAAAATCAATAATCGCATCGGTATAAATACGATGTGCAAATACCAAAGCTTCTAATAAGGAATTGGATGCTAAACGATTAGCCCCATGTAAACCTGTTGAAGCACATTCGCCGCAGGCATATAACCGATTAATGGTCGACCTGCCGGAATGATCTACTAACACACCACCACACATATAATGACAAGCTGGTGAAACGGGGATCATATCGCGAGTCATATCAATCCCAATTTCTAAACACTTGGCATATATATTTGGGAAATGCGCCAGAATATCTTTTTTACTGCGATGCCGGATATCAAGGTAAACAAAATCCTCGCCTGATTTTTTGATTTCCGCATCAATAGCACGGGCCACAATATCGCGCGGAGCTAATGATCCGCGTTCATCATACTCCTGCATAAATTCTTCGCCATTGGTACGTTTCAATACGCCGCCAAAACCACGCACAGCTTCTGATATTAAAAAGGACGGATAATCTCCCGGATTATATAATGCCGTTGGGTGGAATTGCATAAACTCCATATTCCGCACTTTACCTTTTGCCCGGTAAACCATGGCCACACCATCTCCGGTGGCAATGGTTGGGTTAGTGGTAATAGCATAAATATGCCCCGCACCACCTGCAGCCATTACAGTTACTTTCGATAGAATTTTTTCCACCACATTAGTATGTGTATTAAAAGCATAAATTCCATAGCAATTAATATCAGCGCTGCTTTTATCTACGTACTGGCCTAAATGGTGCTGAGTAATTAAATCTACCGCAAAATAATGGGTCAAAATTTCGATGTTAGGATTCTGGTGGATCTGTGCCAACAGCGTTCTTTCTATTTCCCAACCGGTGATATCTTTATAATGAAGTACTCTGAATTCGGAATGACCACCTTCTTTTGCCAGGTCATAAATGCCTTCGTTGGTCATATCAAAGTTGGTTCCGTAATCAATAATTTCTTTAATTCTTTCCGGGCCTTCTTCCACTACAATTTTAACAACATCAGCGTCGCACAGTCCATCGCCGGCAATTAAGGTGTCATCTATGTGTTTTTTAAAGGAATCTTCCTTTTTATCCACAACCACGGCAACACCGCCCTGGGCATACTTAGTGTTACTTTCATCCTCGTTGGCTTTGGTAACTATCAGTACTTTACCATGTTTGGCAGCCTTTAGGGCAAAACTCAATCCAGCTATGCCTGATCCGACAACCAGGAAATCCACATTTTTAGTCATATAAAGGTTAAAGATGTTTAAAAATCACGCTTATGTTAATAAGGGTACTAAAACGTGTTAATTTTGTGTAAGCAAATAAAGGATAAATAAACGGATGGTGGATAACCTATCATTTATCGCCCAATTTGATTTACTTTTGAGCGATTTACAAGCAGATGTTCGTCACTAATTAACATTTTTAAAACTAAGAAAATCTTAACAAATAAGTTTTTAATAAAAAATTTGATTGTCAGATTCATCTCAAAATCAATAGCATAATAAAATCAAACCGTTAGTTGTTTGTTGATAACTGTAGGATAACTCCTTTTTACAACAAAAAGACGTTTGATTTTCTAACAGAATTAACACCTTAATAACAATAGGTTTATTTTATATAAATAATTAATGGTTATTAATTGAATTGTGGAAATGGATACTTTAGCAGAAATAAATATCAAAGGATTTGCGGACGAATACATCGACCCGACACTTGATCTTTTTGATGAAATTGAAAAATTAAAAAAAGCAAAAAATGCAGTTATACTGGCTCACTATTACCAGGATGGAGACATTCAGGATATTGCCGATTATATTGGCGATAGTTTGGGCTTATCGCAACAGGCTGCAAAAACCGATGCCGATATTATTGTTTTTGCCGGTGTACACTTCATGGCCGAAACAGCCAAAATTTTATCACCAACAAAAAAAGTTATTCTACCCGACTTAAAAGCCGGCTGCAGTTTAGCCGACAGCTGCCCGCCGCATTTGTTTGCAAAATTTAAAGAACAATATCCCGATCATTTGGTGATCACCTACGTAAACTGCACCGCCGAACTTAAAGCCATGAGCGATATAGTTTGTACCAGCAGCAACGCAGTACAAATTGTAGAGAGCTTGCCGGCCGATCAAAAGATCATCTTCGGTCCCGATAAAAACTTAGGGGCTTACGTAGCTAAAAAGACCGGGCGTGATTTGGTGTTATGGAACGGGGCCTGTATGGTGCATGAGATCTTTAGTCGTGAAAAGATCACCAAGCTGAAAGAACGTCATCCAGGTGCTAAGTTACTGGCCCACCCTGAGTGTGAGGACGTTATTTTACAGATGGCTGATTACATAGGCTCTACCACCGGGATTTTAAAATATGCAACATCGCATCCGGATAAGGAATTTATTGTAGCTACAGAATCAGGAATTATCCACCAGATGCAGAAAGATAATCCGGACAAGGTATTTATCCCCGCACCACCAAATAACAACTGCGCCTGTAACGATTGCCCGCACATGAAACGCAATACGTTGGAAAAACTTTACCTGTGCCTAAAAAACGAAAGCCCTGAAATTACCGTATCGGCCGATATTATTGAAAAAGCAGTAAAGCCTATTGAGCGAATGCTGGAGATATCAGCAAGGTTAGGATTGTAACACCCATTTGTCATTGCGAGGTACGAAGCAATCGCGAACTTAAAGAGCGACTCTGCTTATCCGCGATTGCTTCGTACCTCGCAATGACAAAAGACATTATATATCAAACACTATCTCCCCTCATAATGTATTTACATTATGAAATCAGCCGATAAAAATATCCCGCCGCAAACCGAGGGAAGACAAACAGATTTTGCATCGTCAAAAACTTATGCTGATCAACCGGCAGCTCACCAGGCGTTTTTATCGGCGAAAGCCAAACTATTAGATATCAGTAATTGGCATAACTATGCCGGCCCCGGTTCAGCAAAATTTGGACTGACCGACGATAAAGGCATTTTACTGCACCGTTTAGCCCAGGTTAATGATTACTTTTTTGCAGATCTACCTGCTACACCGGGCTCTGATGCCGGCGATGGTTTGGAATGGATACTAATCGAAAAAATTATGGAAGCCGGTAATGCGGATGGCCTGGAAGAATCAATAACTGTCATAGTCAGACCAACAGCCCCTCCTAATAGCAACGATGAACCAGTGGCGCATTTTTTCAGTAAAGTATCAACCAATACTTTTATGATTGTGCGGTATCAAAATAAAATTAGCGCCGAAGCCCATGGCCGTAACGAGCAGCCGAATAACGAGGGTGTTGATTTATTTGATAAAATTAGAAATACCTTGTTAGGATTATCTGCCCGGATAGGCTTATCAGGCATGCAATGGCAAAAGCTGGTTGAGGGCTTTTTAGAGGACTAAATTAAGCCAACTTTTTTAAGAGATTGATGAGGCCCTATTTTTAAAAAAATTTTTCGGGGCTTCGCCCCAATTTGGTTTTCGGGTTGCGCCGGAAATTTTTTAGTGTGTTCATATTTAATTCATGCTAATGAATTATTTTCACCAAAACTTATAGGAATACATGCGAATCGTAACAATCTAAAATATCGATACGTAAAAAACCCTGGGTAATTTCTCTGAAATATTCTATCAGATATCAATAGTTTCCAAAATATGGAAAGTTTTAAAATTAAATACTATTGATATACAGTTAGTTAACTTAATGGTATTGTTTTGGCATAGCTGAAAATGTTAAAACAATACAAAAATGGAATACGCATTATCACCAAACAATATCATGGCACCCATACTTGATCAGTTCGGCATCTTTTCAAAGTCTGCAAAGGCCAGGCCGGTAATTGCTCAAAAAATAAATAGCCAAACTTCAGCACATTCAGTAACCCAACGTTTTGCCACCCGCATGAATATCATCCGTTTTTTCTCTATTGCTTGTATTGTATGGGGACATAGCGTTTTTATATTAGAACAGCATGCATATACCAACTGGTACTACCAGGCCCTGCAATCTGTTTTAATACAGTTGGGTAAAACCGGTACTATTTTATTCTTCATTATTTCAGGGTTCTTTTTATCTGATAAAGTAGAAGGCTTCAGTATCATCGGCTATTTAAAATATCGTAAATACTCACTGATTTTGCCCTGGTTTTTCTTCATGTCAATTGCGGCATTGATCCAAACCTTTCAGGAGTTGATGTTGGAGCCTAAAGGAACCGTGACCGTTTACAGCGCGTTTATCGATGCCATTGATTATTTTAAAGGGGTAATTTTTTACGGCGCTTACTGGTTTATCCCGGTATCTATTATATCGGCCCTGTTGCTGATTGTACTTAAAAAGCATTTGAACAAAATGTGGTTAGGTGCTTTGTTGGCAGGTATCACCACATTTTATAGCATTAACCTGCACTACAGCTGGGTATCAACCAACCACACCAAGGCATTTTTAGGCTACGCGTTTTTTATGTGGCTGGGCATTATGATTAAAAGAAATATTGGCCGTGCCGATAAGTTGATTAACAACTTCAGCTGGAAATTATTGATTCCACTGGTAAGCCTGCTGTTTGTGTTGGCTTGTTTGGAAGGTTTTACTTTACACCATACCATTTGTGTCGATCCCTATGCTTCTATCCGGTTTTCAAATATCCTGCTTTGTTTGTTATTGTTTATCATGCTGATCAAGACCAGCCGCATGCAATGGATGGATATGTTTAACCCGCAAGCCAACGTGTACGGGATTTACCTGGTGCATTGCATCATCATAATAGCATTTTTTCCGGGATTAAGTACTTTGATTAACAGATCGTCCCTGGTTGCTAATTTATATGTGCTTGTCGCGATACAGGTTTTGTTTTACGCCGTGGTAATGATAGTTACCTACGCCATTGTAATGATACTTAACGATTCGCCGCTGGCTTATCTTATCGGGCGCAAATCGCCGCAACTGCGTGAGAAAAAGCAAGAACAACCAATAGCCGAGGCGCCTGATAATATGAGTGCGTTGATTGGCCTCAATTCCTAAAAATTTTTCGGGAGTATAGCGTCTAATCAAAGTGAATATTGGGGATTGATCGAACTATTTATCCTTTGCCACAAAATTAAAACGGGCTCCCGGCGCGGTATCGCCGTTAACGTACCAATCCATCGGGTCTTCGGCTTGCATGTTATCGGCCCATTTAAATTCAAGGTTCAGCCTTCCGGCAGATAATTTCAACGCCTTCAACGGGATGGTCACCATCATTTCATTACCCAATAACTGCCGCTGAACTTTGCCTGCGTTTTGCCATTTACCGCTAACGTAGCGTTGTAACTGGTTCCCAAAAATCACGCGGTAATCATAACCCAGCCAACCCGTCTTCTGCGACCGGTCTATATCCAGATACAAACGCATCCAGTTATCGCCATACGGTTTGGTAATGGCATCAACGGTTTTGGCGTAGAAACTGATCTGCTGATCATCGTGGGCAACTTTCATCACATCAAAATCATTCCGGCCGGTTTCGTTAACGTAAATAAATTCGGGATCGCCTTGTGCGCCTTTAAAATTGCGGTGCTGCACATCGCCGGTATAATCTTTAAACTCGGGCATTACGTTTTGCCAGTCTTTTAGCCCCTGTACGATCTTTTTATTTCCGAGCAAGGGCAATGTGTCAACGCCCTTATATCTGCGGATGTTGGCCGCCATTTGCAGGTAATAATGATCTTGCAGCCCGGCGGTGAGTGTGGGTTCTATATCCCGGCTGTATTCGGGGCTGGCCTGATCTACAAACAGGGCCTGCTCCTTATTGCCGCTGGTTCGGCGCCATTTGCCGGCAATCCATTCGTTCCACCCGGTAATGAAGATAAAAGGCGGATCATGTTTCAGTGCAAAATCCCATTGCTCCTGGATATTGTACCCAAAAAGCAAATCTTTCTCCGGATTGCCCGGCGAACCATTATGATAACTCCTACCCCAATTACCAACCGCGCCATGAAAAGCCGAGCCGCCCATACTGGCATCTAAATTAGGGTGCTGCGCTACCGATACGTTAATGATCTCTAACTCGCCCTTGCTGTTGTTGTAAACCCGTTGCGGACGCCGAAACTCTATCCACGGCCAGCCGTCCACCTTTTTCCGTTCGTTAGGCCATTGCGAGTTTCGGATGGTGAAAAACGATTCGTAATCCTTACCCTTAGCTTCATTTGGTAAGCCGATAATCAGGGGCTTGCCATCCAGGTAAAACCAGCAATCAGGGTGATAAATTGGCGCGCCAGTTTTGTAATAGGTGTTATAAATATTCTGCATGGTATTACCCGACGCCGTATTGGTATAATGAACAATTTTAGGCGGATTTTTACCTTGTTTGCGCAGGGCATCGAGTGCCCGCATCACGGCATCGTTTTGGGTGGGATAAATAATAGCGTTGGTAGCATCCATAATCAGGATATCCACACCGGCATCGGTAAGCAGTTGCATGTTTTTTAGCTGTACCCAATAATCGTTACTATTGTAATAGCCATAAACAGGCTGGCCCCAGTAGTAATATTTACCGGCAATGCCCGCGCCACCGCCCCATTGTTTATTGTTAAAATCATCAAACACCTCGGGGTGCTTGGCCCAAAGTTCGGACAAGTCCCAGGCTTTTGATGATGTCGGCGTAGCCGCATCGCCATGCCACAGAAAATAAAATATCGCCACATGCCGGTTAGCCTTCGGACTGCCTACTTCCGACTGTTGCGGAAGCACCCGGCCAAGGCCATCGGTAGCCGCGAAAGTTTGGGCCATTGCAGAAAATGAACCGAACAACAATACTAAAACAACGAACCATCTAAGCATTTTCTATTTCATTTTAAGGGGCCAAATTACCTTTTCAGCATAGATGCCAGATCAACAGTTTTAAAAGCAATACCCTCGGGTGTTTTTATTACGCCAGCTTCGTACAGTACGGCAATCTCTTTGTTTTTATAGATAGCAATATCGCTATAGGCCGATGGCCCGGGATAGATCACTTCGCTTTTGGCCCAGGTTTGGCCATCATCAGAACTGGCGCGCAGGGTTACATTTGCCCTTTTGATGGTATTAGCCGGATTGATAAAAAACAAAGCCGCGTTTTTTTTGCCCGGCATGTAGCTTAACAAACTACCCTGGCAAATAGGTTCAATTAAAGTGGTATCGGTTTTAACATTGCCCCAGGTTTGGCCGCCATCGGCACTGACAGATGTAAGACGAGTTTTCAGTTTACGATCGGCATTGCGGATGTTGAGCATTAAACTACCATTGCTTAGTTCGGCCAGGGTTGCTTCGTTGGTTTTATCCTGCGGGGTATTGCTGCCCAGTTTCCAGCTGAGGCCATGATCGTCCGAATAAATGATATGGACGTAATTCTTATTATTCTCAACATGGTTTACCGGCACAGCTAACCGGCCTTTGTATTTGCCGGTGGTTATTTGCACACCATGGCAAGGGCCGGTGGCATACCAGGTCCAATCGGGCCGGCGAACATCGGCTGTGATCTCTTTGGCCGGCGACCAGCTTTTACCATCATCATCCGACGACAGCGCATAAACGTTGCGCCCGAATTTGCCGGTTTTGGCTTTGATCTCTTTCTCATGATCGGCGCCGTAATTCCAGGTGCTGACGAGCCAGATTTTACCGGTAGCCGCATCCTGTATCGGAACCGGATTGCCACAGGTATTGGTTGAATCGCTCCAGACCACCTGTAAAGGCCCCCAGGTTTTTCCACCATCTGCTGAGCGGCGCAGTACCAGATCGATATCGCCTGAATCGCCGCAGTCTTTTTTACGCCCTTCGGCAAACGCAAGGATCAGGCCACTCTTTGTCGTGATCATAGCCGGGATGCGGAAACAATTATAACCGCTATCGCCGGGTTTATAAATGTAATTAAGCGGCTCGGGTACGGTTTGGGCTTTGGCTGTGCCGGATATATTGGCCACGGCCATAAATATTCCAACCGTAAACAAAATCAATGATTTAACCGGATGTGTTTTCATGATATTTTTTATAAACTTAGAGAAAGTTTAATATTAAAGGTAATGACAAAAAGCAAGCTCGACGAGTTTTTTCGAACAGCCGGTTTAACTGCTGCTGCGCGGGAAAGGATTGTCGATCAGTTTCAGCAGAAAACCATCCTCAAAAATCAGTTTCACCTGAATGCGGGGAGGGTATGCGACGAATATTTGTTTTTGGAAAGCGGCTTTCTTAGAGCTTTTGCGTACGACGTTGATGCCAACGAAGTAACCACCGGCTTTTATACCCCGGGACAAATTGTTTTCGAGGTTTCTTCCTTCTTTACCCGGAGCCGGTCGAAAGAAAACATACAGGCCCTGACAGATTGCGAAGGCTGGTTCATCAGCTTCGAACAATTAAACGAGCTATTTCACTCCTTGCCTGAGTTCAGGGAGTTTGGCCGCTCGGTTTTGGTACAGGGCTTTGCCGGATTAAAGAATCGAATGTTAAGCACCATTACCGAAACCGCCGAAGAGCGCTACGCCCACCTGCTGCAAACCAACCCCGAAATTTTTCAGCACGCCCCGCTAAAAACAATTGCATCGTATCTGGGCATTACCGATACCTCGTTGAGCCGCATCCGCAAGGATTTTGCTAAGAAATAGGCGCCGGGTTATTTCTTGCCAAATGGCAAGCGTATGGGGCGTTTAACAAACTTCCTTTGTGTAAACAATTAACACAATGGAAAATTTACCCGTTTACATCAGCATCGTATTTATACTGACTACTTTTTTAGCCGTTTATTTGATATACAAGGCCGCCAATTATTCAAAATTCGTTCTTATTATTTTATCGATATGGCTGGCCGCGCAGGCGGTTATAGGTCTGTCTGGATTTTATACTATCACCACCGGCTTGCCGCCCAGGTTTGCGCTGTTAGTAATCCCTCCGCTAATTATGATCTTGCTGCGTTTTGTCACCAAGAGTGGTCGCAATTTTATGGACGGGCTCGATATTAAAACTCTTACACTATTACACATAGTAAGGATCCCTGTAGAAATAACCCTTTATTGGTTATGCCTGCACAAAGTTGTGCCCGACATTATGACCTTCGAGGGCCGGAACTTCGACATCCTTTGCGGACTAACCGCCCCGCTGATTTACTATTTCGGCTTTGTGAAAAACAGCATAAGCAACAACCTGATCATCATCTGGAATATCCTCTGCCTGATCTCGCTGGCCAACATCGTGAGTACTGCTGTGCTATCCATACCATTGCCTTTTCAGCTGTTCGCTTTCGACCAACCTAATATCGCACTGCTGTATTTTCCCTTTATATGGCTGCCCTGCGCTGTGGTGCCGATAGTTTTATTCGCGCATTTGGCTACGTTGAGGAAGTTGATTAAGTCTTAAGTCGGGAGTATCAAGTACGGAGTATCGAGTATCAAGTAAAAAGGATACTGTTTTGCCCCAAATAAAAAGTCCGCTGCGGTTATTCACCACAACGGACTTGATACTCGATACTCCCTACTTGATACTCAGATCTTATTTCTTCTCCGGTAATAATACCAGTTTAATCAGATTAGTCCCGCTCAGGTATTTGTTGGCGGCATCTTTAGTGCTTTGCACGGTTACCTGGCTTAAGTTATCTACGTGCTTAAACACGGCATTAGGGTCTTCGTTATATTGCGAACAGCGGATTAGGTAGGCGGCCCAAAACCCGTTTTCCTTCAGTTGCACCTCGAATGAACGTTTATCCTCGGCCTTGAATTTTTCGATATCTGTAGTCTCGGCGCCGTTGGTTTTAACTTTGTTAATCTCATCCATAGCGGCGGCTACCAGTTTATCTACATTGGCTGGGGCACAGGTAAAGTAAACCGCAAAACTATAACGGCCCGATGGCAGTTTAGAGAAACCGGCGTTAACCCCCGGTGAATAAACCCCGCCCTCTTTCTCGCGCAGGCGCTCAGTCATTTTAATGGTCAGGATTTCATCCAGCGCGTTTAGCTGCAGGTTGTTGGCTGCGTTGTAATCATAATCGCCGCTGAAAATTAGCTGCACGGTGCTTTTATCACCGATACCTTTGTACACCGTTTTGGTGATTTGCCCGGCAGGTGCGTGGATGCCTAAGTTTTTAAAAGTTTCGTTGCTTTTGGTTGATGGTAAACCGCCCAGGTATTTCTCTAACGAGGGTTTAATATTTTCTACGTCAAAAGCGCCCACCAGGGTGAAGGTAAAACCGCTGGCATCGGCAAAACGGGCTTTGTAAAACTCGTAGGCGTTATCCAAACTGGCGGTATTTAATTTTTCCAGCGTTAGCGGCATGCGGCGATAGTTATGGTTGCCCAACACAGCCGAAACGGTATCCGAGAACACACTCTGCGGATCCAGACTACGGTTAGGCAAAAGGGCTTTGGTTTGCGAAATTTGGGCCGACCAGATATCCGGATCTTTCCGCGGTTTGGTAAAATACAGGTAAACCAATTGCAGCGCGGTATCAAAATCCTTAGGCGAACTGCTGCCCGAAATACCCTGCGTAGTCTCGCTGATATACGGCGACATGCCCACGTTTTTACCACTCAGCATTTTACCTAACTGTATCTCTGTCATGTTGGCCAAACCGCTGTTGCCCACAATCCCCGACGAAAAATTAGCCGATAGGAAATCCTTGTCGCTGGCCAGCGAGGTACCGCCAAAAGCATAGGCGTTAATCAGGATCTCATCATTTTTAAAGTCGGTTGGTTTTAAGATCACCTTTACGCCATTGCCTAAAACCAAAGTGGTGCTGCCAATGGCGGCATCTTTAGTTTCGCTCACTACTTTGCTGCCGATAGGTTCCTTATCCAGCAGAGGTTTGGTGCTTACGTTATCTATATAAGCGGCCAGGCCTTTACCGCTGGCATTTACCCAGCTCAACAAAGTTTGCTCGGTTGGCAGTTTAGCTTTCTCTTTTTCGGGCGCCTGGATAATCACCACACGGTTTTGATCGCTGATGAATTTACCCGCCAGCGCATTAACTTCCGCCAGTTTAATTTCGGCCATGTGGGTTTTGTAGAAACCGTACTCGAAATCGATACCGGGGATGGCCTCACCCTGCAGGAAATTTTGCTGATACTCCTGCACAAAATTAACAGACTTGGTTTTATCCTTCTCTTTAAAGGCATTCTCCATCGCCGTAAGGCTATTTTGTTTAGCCCGCTCCAACTCCGTTTCGGTGAAGCCGAATTTATGGGCGCGTTCTACCTCATCTAAAGCAGCCTTCAGCGCGGTTTGTAATTTATCTGCCGTTTTTGGGGCGGTTACCGTGGTAAAGGCATCGCTATTGGCTAAGAAACCGCCGTAACTGGCCTGCGCAAAAATATAAGGCGGATCGGCCTTTTGCGTCAGCTCGCTCAGGCGGGCGTTCAGCATTTCGTTAAACAGGTTTACACGGATGCTTTGCAGGTAATCGCTTTCGGTGCGGACGGTTGTCTCCGGATGTTTGACGATGATTTGCGCCACCGTGTAGGGGAACTCCTTATCGGTCACAATTTTTACCCTGGTTCCCGGCGTTGGCGGGATGGTATACTGCGTGCGCGGGCGCTCGTTAGCCGGGTTTTTCAGGCCCGAAAATTTATCTTTAATCAGTTGCTCTACCCGTTTCACATCAAAATCGCCCACGGCAATTACCGCCTGCAAATCGGGACGGTACCAATCGTGAAAGAAGGCCTTAATGGTTTCGGGCTTAAAGGTTTTCAGGATCTCCTCTTTACCGATAGGCAAACGGGTAGCATAACGCGAATTATTAAACAGCACGGGTAAAAACTGCTGCGACATCCGTTCTGATGCGTTTTTACCGCTCATCCGTTTTTCTTCCAAAATAACACCGCGCTCGGCATTAATTTCCTTCGGGTCGAAAGTGAGCATGCCGGCCCAGTTGGCCAGGATATCGAAACCTTTTTCAAACACTTTAACGCTATCGGTAGGCAGGGGGAGCTGATAGACCGTTTCATCGAACGAGGTACTTGCATTCAAATCTGCCCCGAACTTTACGCCCGACTTTTGCAGGTAGCTCACCATCTCGTTCTTAGGGAAATCGCGCGTGCCGTTAAAGGCCATGTGCTCGGTAAAGTGGGCCAGTCCCTGTTGCGCGTCGGTCTCCAATACCGAACCGACTTTGTTTACAAGGTACAGTTCGGCCCGGTTTTTAGGCTGATCGTTTTTGCGGATATAATAGGTTAAGCCGTTGGGCAGTTTGCCAATCAGCACGTTAGGGTCAATAGGCAGCAAATCGCCTCGTAGCTGCATGGCCAGACCAATAGTCCTATCCCTCGGCGACACAACCGGCTTACGCCCCGGCGACTGCGCCGAAACACAATTTGCAGCAAACAATAAGGCTAAGGCAGCTACAGAAAACTTTCTGTTAAAATTCATACACGTGGTTTGGGTGGTTAAGATATGTTACTAAGATGCGAAAGGAATAGTTTAGTTACAAACGGCTGGCAGGGATAATTATTTTGGAGGGGGCCAGACATAGCAATGGGTGTCATGCTGAGCATCGTCGAAGCATGGTGGGTGGGCCTCTCGGCAACAGTCTTCGACGATGCTACCCATGATAAACTGTTAAAGCGTAAAAAGCCTCGCTTCCCCTCTTGAGAGCAGGGCTGTTGCATTCTAATTTATTAATTCGTTCAATCGTTTAATATCGTTAGCTAAAAGTCGTTGTGCTTGCGCCATGTTTTTATAGTTATTCGTTCTGAATAG